>Ga0326728_10000222_pt1 | contig 229658 bp, 220 predicted proteins | sample MB3enrmetagenome_FD_207602 | JGI IMG/M metagenome (GOLD analysis project Ga0326728, IMG submission 207602) | Lab enriched peat soil microbial communities from McLean, Ithaca, NY, United States - MB31MN | ecosystem: Environmental > Terrestrial > Soil > Wetlands > Peat | place: USA: New York...
TCGCGCGGCGTTACATGGAGCGAGTGGGCCGAGAGGACGCGTCGTGAGCGGAGAGGTCGCGGCCCTGGCCAGGAACGCGCGGTGGGAGGTCACTCGGCTTCGGCGTTCCCGGCGAATCTGGTTACTTCTGATCCCCGTCATCGCCGGACCGGTCGGCAGCGGGGTCGCGGACCTGTACCTCCGCGTTCCCTCCTCGGGCACCGCCGAAGTCCTCGGCCTTCTGATCACCGCCGGCTTGTCCGCGTTGGTCGTCCTCGACCTGACGGCGCTCGCGGTCGGAGAGGACCTGGCATTGCGCACCCACTACCTGACCTTCACTCTCCCACAGTCCCGGGTCAGCGCCCTCGCCGGCCGCCTGGGCGTGGTGGTCGGGGGGACTCTCGCCGTCTACGGGGTCGGGGCGATCGGGGTGGTCGAGCTCGCGGACGCGCTGGTCTCCACATCGTCCACAGCCCCCACTCCAATTCTCGTGCCCGCGCATCTCGCGGTCGGTTTGATCGGCCTGCTGGTCTTCCTCGGCGGCGTAACGGCCGCCGCCGGCGTCGTCACCCGAAGCGCTTCCCAGGCCCTCGTCGCGGGGATCCTCGCCGGAGTGGTGGCGGCGGGCGTCGGAAGCATGTTCCTGATCGAGGGGCGGCTCACCCCGTTGTTTCCCGAGACGCTCGCAGCCGCAGGGTTGGTAGGTTTCGCCTGGTGCCTAGCCCAGTACGGGCGGATCGAAGGCTGACTCGCGAGCGTCGACCTCCTTCGGGTGAGTCCGGCCGATCGGGAGGGCCCGTCCGCGCTCATGGGAAGCGCGGCTAGGGATCACGGGTTGGCGATGTTCGTGCCCGCGCCGCGACGGAGGTGGGGGCTCACTCGACCGAGGGTCGCTTGCGTTCCGCGAAGGTGTACCGGTTGTTCCCGAGGAACCCGACCGCGCTGCCCGCGACGATGCCGATTCCCTGCCCGATCAACGGTGGCAGGACGGCCTCGGTGGCGAACAAAACTACCTCGTTCACCGCGAGGGAACCCAGCGAGACGCCGAAGTAAAGCCCGAGTCGGCCGGTCGGGGAGTGTTTGTGACCTACTTCGGTCTTGAACGTCCACACGCTGTTCAGCGCGAAGTTCCATAGGGTGGCCACCACGAACGCCACCGCGCTCCCGACGAAGTACAGGAGCGGGTTCGCCGCGGTCTTCGAGGCGAAGTGAAGGACGCTCGAATAGAAGTTCGACAGAGGGGTCCCGGAAATCGCGTCGACCGTGAGGACAAACGCCACGAGGTTCACGACCACGCCCGTCAGCCCGACGAGGAGGAACTTGCCGTAACGCACGAGTCCGGTCGGCGGAGCGGACCTGTCGAGGGCCTCCGATGCGGACGCACTGCCGGAGTCCGGACGGGGGGATCCGGTCATGGCCTATGGGACCCCCTCTCAGGGTGGGTGCCGGGTTCCCGGAATGCGAGACGCTGCCCCACAAGGGTCACCGAAATCGAGTCCCCATCCGACTTTGGAGAAGTCTCGACCGCGGTCATCGAGTCAGTACCGGTCGGGCGCACTTCCATGTCTCATATAGAGGGGACGGGCAAGCAGGAGTGCGCGTGACCAGTGAGCCCCCCGGGCTCCTCGGATTCGTCCCGCGGCCTGTAGAGCCGTCGGCATGGTTCGGGTCACTGGCGGTCTCGCAGACCGGCTCGGAAACCGGTCGCACGGAACGTTTATCGTTCCTCTCGGGGCATCCGAGAGTGCCTGAGGTGTGTTCTTGGCGGGCGGACGGGCCAACCGGCATCCGACGAGCGTCGAGGAGAAGGCCCGCCGGACCCTCGCGAAGGCCGGCTGCGGTCCGGACGAACTGCGCCTCATCGTCTCGTGGGTCGGCCAGGAGTTCGCGACGGGGGACGGCCGGGCGAGGAAGCTGTCCGAGGTTTCGGAGTTTGCTAGAGCCATCGGAACCCCCGCCGCCCGGGACTACTTCCGCGCCATCCGCGAAACTCAGGCGGTCGCGGAGCTCACGGACGGTAGGGTCCTTGCCTTCGCCCGCTCCGTCGACCCCCATACAGCCGAGTGGTACTTTTGGGCGATCTGGGGGACCAAGGCGGTCACGGAGCTCACGAGCGAGAGGGTCCTCAAGGCGGTCGAGTTCTTCCGGTCCATCGACAGCCCGGCCACCGTGGAATACTTCCTCGCGATCCGGGAGACGAAGGCAGCGGCGGAACTCACCAGCGAGCGGGTTCTCTCCTTCGCCGAGTCCATCGGCAGCGACGCCGCGGTGGAGTACTTCGGAGCGTTCTGGGAGACGAAGGCGGTCGCGGAGCTCACGAGGCAACAGGTCCTCGAATTCGCGAAGTCGATAGGGAACGACGCCGCCAAGGAGTACTTCCTAGCGCTTCGGGAGACGAAAGCGGTAGCCGCGCTCACGGATGGGAAGGTCCTTACCCTCGCCAGGTCCCTCGGAGGCCGCGTCGCCTCGGATTACTTCCGTGCCATCCGGGAGACGAAAGCCGCCTCGGAGCTCACGAACGAGAACGTCCTCATCTTCGTGGAATCCATCGGAAGGGGTCCCGCCAAGGAGTACTTCCGGGTGATCGGGAGCACGAAGGCGGTCGCGGAGCTTACCGGTGAGAGCCTGCTCCGGACCTCCGGGGTCATTCGGGGGATTGGCAGCGATGCGGCGCTCGATTACTTCCTGGCGGTCGCCGCGATGAAGGGAGTGCCCGCCCCGCCGGGCCATCTCGATGGCAGCACCGCCCCAGCGCCGAGCGTGACGGTCCCGGTGCTGACCCTCTTGGACATCCCCCACTATGACCGGTACCGCCCGGTGGCGATGCTGGGCATGAGCGTCGTCTTCTGGGTAGGAATGTGGCAGTTCGCCAGTCTCTCCGCCCTCCTCTCCCAGGGCTTCATGGACCTCTCCATCGTGGTCAGCGGTTGGGTCGTCCTCCTCTGCGCGGCCTACCTATTGCTGGGCGTGCTCGCCGAGCGGTCCAGCGAGGAGTTCCTGAAGCGACGCCGGCGCCTGCTCAACGAGCACGGCATTCGATGGCACGACTGCCTCGCCAGCGAGCGGCGCTGCGAGCGGTGCTGGAGCGCCGGTCACACCCACCAGGACGGTCAGTACGACTACGGGGCTTTCTGCCGCTGCCCCGCCTGCTAGGCACCGCCGACCGGGCCTCGAGGTCCGCTGTCCCTCGTCCGAGCGCTAAACTCAAGAGCTAAAACCCCCAGCGGAATCACGCACGACCCGAGAAACGAGGATGGAAGATTCCTGCTACATTTGCGGAAGGACGCAAGTGGACCTCGACCGGCTCAACGAGGAGATCCGCACCAAGGTGTATCTCTCGTACTTCAGCAACGCTCGGAGCCAGATCGACGAGCAACGCCGGAAGATCAATTTCCTCCAGCGGCTCAAGGACGAGGAGAGCGGGGACCCGCACTTCCGGATCAACGCCAAGCAGGTCTTCGGGGACCCGATGGCCTACAAGAAGCTCATGCCCTGGATCGACCAGCTCATGGAGATCGCCAAGGAGAGCGAGAAACCTTCGGACGACAAGCGGTCGATCGGCGAGCTGGTCGAGGAACTGCTCACCGAGGAACGACGTATCACCGCCAAGTTCGAAGAGGGGTTGAACCAGATCCGAGGCGGATTTGCCACGAGAGGGAAGCTCCCGCTCACCCTTGACCCCGTGACCCAGGTACTTCCGGTCGAGTGGTCCCTCGAGGAATACCCGTTCTCCTGGCGCGCCACGACCGCCGGCGAGCGCGAACCGCTCCGGCATGAGCCGGGGAGCTCGAAGGCCACGGTCGAGCTCCCGCTCCATCTCTGCACGATCTGTAAGAGGATTGCAGGGAAGCCGTAGCGTCGGACCCTTCCGGAACGTCGTACCAAGCTCGGAGCGGGTAACCCCGTTGGACTCCGCCGTCAACGGTCGCCCGCTCCCCCTCAGTCCTCGCCCGCGGTCGACTCAGATTCTTCCGGGGAGGCGTGCTTCCCGGGGTCCCTGGAAGGATGTCCGAGCCACGCGACCCGGTCGGGTAGCCCCATGGGACGCCCGGGACCGGCGCGAGGCCGAATCGAGCAACCTTCATAACCTGAAATTGTAAGAGTCGCAAAGCTCGCTGGCTGAGGAGAAGTGGGTTGTGGTAGTCTGCATCCCCGCGACAGGTGCCTTGTGCAACTCCGGCGATATTGCCTGGGTCATCACGGCCACGGCGCTCGTGATGATCATGACCCCGGGGCTGGGGTTCTTCTACGGCGGACTCGTCCGTCGGAAGAACCTCGTCTCGACCATCGTCCAGTGCATGGCGATCTTCGGCGTGGTGAGCTTGGCCTGGGCCATCTGGGGATATACGCTGGCCTTCGGCGGGTCCTCGCTGGACGGGTTCATCGGGAACTTCCAGTACTTCGCCCTGAACGGCGTGGGCTCGTCGGCCAACACCGCCTACTCCTCGACCATACCCGCCCTGCTGTACTTCGCGTTCCAGCTGAAGTTCGCGGCGATCACCCCGGCGTTGATCATCGGCGCGTTCGCCGGTCGGATTCGCCTCAAGCCGCTCCTAATTTTCATCCTCGCCTGGGTGACGTTCATTTACTTCCCGGTCGCCCACTGGATCTGGGGAGTCGATGGTTGGATGCGAGTCATGGGCGTCGAGGACTTTGCGGGCGGAATGGTGGTCCACACCACGGCGGGAGTGAGTGCGCTCGCCGCCGCGCTCGTCATCGGTCGGGGCGTTGACTTCGGCAAGGAGAGTCGCCCGAACAACGTTCCGTACGTAATCCTCGGAACAGCCATTCTATGGTTCGGTTGGTTCGGATTCAACGCGGGCAGTTCGCTCGCGGCCGATGATGTCGCGATCAACGCGCTGGTGACCACGAACCTCGCCGCGGCCGCTGCCGGTGTGAGCTGGATGTTGCTGGACTGGATCCGGAAGGGGAAGCCCTCCGCGGTCGGAATGTGCGTAGGGTTCGTCTGCGGTCTGGCGGCCGTGACCCCCGCCGCGGGCTTCGTGAGCCCCGCGTTCGCGATGGTGATCGGGGTCGGGGCCGGCGTCGGCTGCAACTTCGTGGCCAGCTGGAGAGCGCGGACCAAGCTCGACGACTCCCTGGACGTTTTCGCCTGCCACGGGGTCGGCGGGATGTGGGGGACGGTCGCGACGGGGCTGTTCGCCTCGGTGGCGATCAACGCCGCCGGCCAGAACGGTCTGGTCTACGGGAACGTCCACTTCGCTCTGCTCCAGATGTTCGCGGTGGCTGTCGTCGCGACCTTTGCCTTCTTCGGGACCTACGTGATCCTGCGGGTGATCAACTACTTCTCGCCTCTGCGGACGAGCGCCGAGGAAGAGAAAGCCGGCTTGGACGAGGTCCACTTCGGAGAGGAAGCGTACTATCCGACCTCGGAGTGAGCGAGCTCGACCAAGGTCGACCCAGGCGATAGGACGCAGTGCCGCGACCCCGAGGTAGCGGAGCGGCCGCCTATACCCGGCACATCTCCCCACTGCGACGACAGGGCCCGGGCGGATACGGAGGGCTAGTCACGAGGTCAACGCTGAACGGGCCGGGGGTTCTCACTGACCGTGGACGTCTTCGCCGTGGAGCTCCCAATCGAGCCCCGTGACTTCGACCTCTTTCGGGACGCGGACATCCATGAGCCGGTCGATCCCGAAGAGGATCAGGTAGGTCACGGTGAACGCGAATGCAGCGGCAAAGGCTACCGCGGCGACCTCCTTTCCGAAGAACGCGTACCCGCCGAAGAACAGGCCGTTGGCCCCCGCCGGGTTGATGGCCAGTGAAGCGAAGACGCCGGTGAGCACGATCCCAAGGATCCCGCCGACCCCGTGGACGCCCCAGACATCCAATGCGTCGTCCCAGTGCCGACGATTCTTGAAGGCGATCGCCAAGTAGCAGATGATCCCGGCGGCCAACCCGAGCACCATCGCGGCGGCCGGCGAGACGTATCCCGCTGCCGGGGTGATGACCACGAGCCCGGCGAGTCCTCCCGTCAGGAATCCGATGAACTTCGGTTTACCTTCCAGAGTCCAGTCCATCATCATCCAGACGAAGCTGGCGATCCCGCCGGCGATGGCGGTGTTGATGAAGGCCACGACGGCGACGCTGTTCACCGCGAAAGCGTTCCCGGCTGTGAAGCCGAACCAGCCAAACCAGAGGATCGCCATTCCGATCCCGGCAAGGTGGAGGTTCTGAGGTTTGTCCTTGACGTATCGACTCCCGAGGTACAACACACACGCGAGCGCGCTCATTCCCGCGATCTCGTGGACCACGATCCCTCCCCCAAAGTCGAGCACGCCCCACTGCTCGAGGAGACCTCCGCCCCACACCATGTGCGCGAGGGGGTAGTACACGAAGAGCTGCCAGCAGACGAGGAACACGATGTAGGCCCCGAACTTGACCCGGTTGGTGAATGCCCCGGTGATGAGGGGGGGCGTGATGATCACCACCATCATCTCGTACGCGAAGAAGACGTAGAGGGGAATTCCCGAGCTCACCGGAGAGGCCGTGCCCGAGGAGACGTTCATGAGGAATGCTTGGTTGAAATTGCCGATCACCCCGTGGAAGTCTCCGCTAAAGCAGAGGGAGTACCCAACGGACACCCACAGGAGCGTCGTCACCCCGAGGGCGGCGAAGCTCTGCATCATGATGGAGATGGAGTTCTTCTGGCCGACCAGACCCGCGTAAAAGAACGCGAGCCCGGGCGTCATGAACATCACGAGCGCGGTCGCGATGAGCATGAAGAGGGTGTCCGTCGCGTTGAAATCTACCATGGCGACCGCTCCGTCAGCGGGGACAGAGCCCCAGACGTACCCCGGTCCTCGGGCTATCCCTTCCCGCCGACGCGAGCTCGAGAAAGCTGACAGGTATTCATCTTTGTGTGTGAACCGAATGACGAGGCGGTCGGGTCCACCTTCGGGTCGCCCGCTCGGGGCCTGAGTATCTTCGGTTCGGGCTCAAACGGTCGGCTCGCGTCGGCTCCCGATGATGGTCGTTGCGTGAGATGTTCTCGGCCCCGGCTGACATAGATTTAAGCACGTTGGGACCGTTCATGGGTGTCTGCCAGGCGGCCTCGCGATGGCAGCGAATCTCAACCTTCCGACCGAGCTGAGCCACTTCCTCAATCGCCCGGCTCCCCAGGCCTTGCTCATTCGGGGGCCCCCCGGGACGGGGAAGACCATGCTGGCCCTCGAGGTCCTCGAAGCCTTCCCCGGCCGCCGAATCTATGTGACGAGCCGGGTCCGCACGGCCGACCTCGGTCTCGACTTCCCCGCTCTCGGTCGAATGGCCGAGGCCGGTCATCTCTCCATCGTGGACGAGACCGCCGCCGGGAGCGACCTCCGTAGCGCTTCGCGGGCGGTAGCGTCCGCTCCTGAGCTCGTGGCGCCCGACGACCCCAGCCGGAGCGTCCGTTCTTTGCTCCTGCCCCCCGAGGTGCTGGAGGCCTGGAGCCAGAGCTCTCCCACGGCTCCGACCCTCATCGTGCTGGACTCGTGGGACGCGCTCGTCGAGCGCCATCTCGGCGACCCCAGGAAACTCCGCGATGGCCTTCCTTCCCGCGAAGACCTCGAGAGGATCGCGCTCGCCCAAATGGCCGAGGGGCCGGTCTTCCTGGTCCTCGTCGGGGAGCATCGCGACGAGAGCCAGCTCGAGTATCTCGTCAACGGCGTCGTCTCAACGGAGCGGTCGGTCCACGACGATCGGATGGAGCGGTGGCTTCGCATCGACAAGCTGCGAGGGATTCGGATCCTCCATCCATCGTATCCGTTCTCGTTGGACGGGGGCCGGTTCCGATGTATCGAGCCGCTGCCCGCGGACCTACGAACCGACCCCGCGCGCTTCGACCCAGACCCCGGCGAGTCCCCCGGCCAGATTTGGCCGGGCTCGGCGGACTACGCCTCGTACTTCGGGAAGCTTGCGGTCGGTAAACTGACGTTGATCGAGTACGGCACTGATGTTCCGGTCGCGGCCGTACGGGTGTTGCTGGTCCCGATGGTGAACCAGGCAGTCGCACGGGGAGGTCGGGTCCTCCACATTCCACACCCCGGCCTCCACGCTGGCGAGGTGTGGGAGATGTACCAGGGCCGGACGTCGAAGGAGGACTTCCTCCGTCAGGTTCGACTCCTAGGGACCATGGCGAACGGCGACCCCAAGGAGTTCGTCTCGATGATGCTACCCCTCCCTGCGACGAAGCTCGACGGTTTCAACCCCCGAGTCCCCGAGGCGGCCAGGTTCTTGACCGAGAATGCCGACCCAGCACATCCGAACATCGGGGTTGTGTCGATCGCCGGGTTGAAGACGATTAATTCGGTCGTGCCCGGCGCGTACACGCCCGAGACCCTTCCCGGGTTGGCGCTCACCTACACCCATCTCTCGCCCGGCCACGAGGTCTGGGTCGGACCCGAGGATGACCCCCTCACGCACTCCCTCCGCCCGATGGCCGACACTCGCCTGCGGCTGCTCTCTCGGGAAGGCCGGGTGTTCATTCACGGGATCATCCCCAGGACCCCATCCCTTGTGCTGACCGAGGGCGACGAACGGTCCCCGTACCATCTCGTGGTCATCGTCTAACTGGCCGTCTCGGTCGGACCGGCCCGGATCCGCCACCGGCGCTCGCGCCGACCCCGCGAGGAGGACCGACCGGGAAGACTTCGCCGACTCCCCACTCGTCCCCGAGGGAAGGAGTCCCGTCAGAGCACGACAGTCCCGTGGATTTGAGAACCGCCGGCGAACCCGACCACTGCGAGGCCCCGACCCGTGTCTGCGAGCGACGTGACTGTGACCAGGATCAAGGCGGAATCGTTCTGGATCCCGACGTTGTTTGGTCCCTGGGGTACCGCGGCCCACCCGTGGTCCACAGTGTAGGTGAGAAGATTCGTGCCGTTCGGGCTCGCCAGCACCACATACCAGATCGCCTCCCAGCTCGGCGGGACACCGGCGCAGACGTTCGATGGGGTGACGTTCGCCACCGCGCCGGGGTCCGGGATGTAGTCTCCGTCCCAGATCTCGTAGACCCGAACGCCGATGTCCCCCGTGGTGAAAGCATGGGTGGCGTTCGTCCACGCGATGGGCTCGACATAGGCCGTTCCGCCCGCGGTGCAGTTGACCGAGGTCACCCCGGTAGGCCGGCCCAGATTCACTGTGATCGGGGGACCGGGAGTCGGGAGGTTGTCCCCCGACCCGGGAGAGTGTGGCCGAGCGGTCACGATGGTGTAAACGCCAAGCGCAAGGATGACCACAACCAGAAACGTGCCGACGCGCTCTTCCTGAACGCTCCGCCGTCTCGTCTGTTCCTGGCGGAACGAACGCGCACGACCATCGAACGCACGGGGCGGCGCGGGAGGCCCCGCCCGCGGCTGGACGTTCGTTCCTTCGGTGTGACCGACCGCGGGGGATTGGTCCGTGGGGTGGGTGAGGGGTGAGGTCGGGACGGGGTCGGTCATGGGTCGGCCGGGGACTGCGGGATCAATTCAAGATAGGCCTCCTCGAGAACGAGCGAAGTGCTCGCGAACTGGACCACCGAGCCCAGGCTTTGGCAGAGCTGAAGGAGACGGACTCGAGCCTCGTCGGTCCCATCGAACAATATCCGCCATCGCCGGTCCGTGACCGCCATTACTTCCGTGGCGATGGTCCGGAGCCCTGCCATCGCGTCGGGCGCGACCGGCCGCGCGAACTCGACGTCCACCTGCCGCGAGCGGATCCTGTCGGCCACCCGGTCAACGCGGTCCTTGAGCAGGACCTCTCCGTGGTGGAGGAAGACCAGCTGGTCGCACACCTCGGTGACCTCGAGCATCTGGTGAGAGCTCATGAACACGAGATGGTCGCGTTTCAGTCGATTCAACAGATGGCGCACGAGCACCCGCTCAGCGGGGTCGAGGCCGCTGGTGGGTTCGTCGAGGAGAAGGACGGAGGGGTCGCCCATGAGCGCCGACGCGAGCGCGACCCGCTGTCGCTGCCCCTTGGAAAGCCACCCGACCCGCTGTCCGAGCGGCGGGAGGTCAAGGAGCTCGTGGCATCGGTCGACCTCCCGGTCGACATCGTTTCGGGTCAGGCCCCGGGCCCGGCCTACGGCGTCGAGCGCCTCGTAGACGTTGAGCGTGGGGTACGGCTCGGGGGTCTCGATGAGCGCCCCCACATCCCAAAGAGCCCGTTTTCGGTCGACCATCGGGTCGACCCCGTTCACGTAGGCATGCCCCCGAGTGGGGCGGAGCAGGCCGACGAGGAGCTTCAACGTCGTGGTCTTGCCCGCGCCGTTCGGCCCGAGGTACCCAACGGCTCCAGACCCTTCGTACCGGAACGAGAGCTCACGGAGGACCGACGCGCCCGCGCGGAACGATTTCGACAATTCGGCAACTTCGAAGGAACCCATGGGTCACCCGGTGGACTCCTTTCGCTGGTAGAGATAGGCGCTGAGCGGCAGGAAGACGGCCACATAGGCCGCCATGATCTCGAGACCTTCAATCACCGTGGCGACCCAGATGGTGGTGTACTGGTCCTCGCCGAGGGGGATCGTCTGTATGTGGACGAAGTCTGTGTCGAGGATGGCGGCCATCGCCCCACCAGCATAGGGTAGCGAGAACCATGGCTCGACCCCCGCCCCTTCGACGGTCAGGTTCAAGGTTGTGAACCCGACGTAGAGCAGTAGTACAGTGACCAGAACGCCCGCGGACGGCGAGCGGATGAAGGCGCTCAAACAGAAGGCGACACTGAGCGCCGCGAGGGCGAAGACCGCCGCCACACCGAAGGACTCGGCCAGCAGGACCCATGGGATGTTCGGTGCCCCAAAGAAGTAGATCGCCCCTGCGGCGGAGAATCCGTAGTCTACCCCAACGATCGCGAGCGTGACAAGGGTCGCAGCCGCGTAGCGCCCGGCGAGGAGGACCGGGCGGCGGATGGGAAGGACCAGCATGTAGTAGCCGGTCCCAGTCGAAAAATCGACACTCAGCGCGTCCCCACCGAAGAAGGCCGCCGCGAGGACGACCCAAAGGCCGGTGTACACGAGGTTATTGCTGAGGTACTCGGAGCTACGGTACAGCTGCTGAAGGCGGACCGCTGCGATCCCGGTGTCGACCTGGAACGCGAGAGTGAGGGCAGAAATCAGCGTCACGAAGGCGAGCAACCCGAAGAAACGGTTGGTCCGAAGGTAATGGCCGAGCTGAAGGGAGGTGACGGTGCGCCACTGCTCGAAGTCCGTCACGTGGTGGCGCGGGACCGTCCCGGTCGATCCGGGAGCTTTGGGTTCAGCTTGGATCACGGTGCGCTCCCCCCTCAGCAACTCGCTCTCTGCGATCCCCTCGTTCGAGCACGGCCGCGAGCCGTGCGAGCCATGGCGCCCCGGCGGCCAGCGAGCAAAACAGCCTCCGCCTCGCGCTTAAACCTTTCTTGGGTGAAGACGGAGGTCATGACTAAACTCATGAAGGGCAATGAAGGTCCTCGCCGGTCGGACGGACGAAGTGGGCGCTCTCCTCGCCCTTCGTCGCCCCGTTTGCGGCAACGGGTCCGGCCCCTCGAAATCCGTGTCGGAAAGGAACTCAAAGCCGGAGCGACGGAGGGGCTATGTACGTGGGGAACGCATCGTCGGCTCGCGCGGAAGGGTCGAGAGGAAGAATGAGCGGCCGGAGGCTGGTGGCGCTGGTTGTCGTCGCCCTTCTCGCCGTGGGGGCTCTCACCCTTCCCATCGAGGCTGCCCCCCTCCCCGCGGCCCAGCCCGCCACGACCGGGTCGTTCACAGTGACGGCGACGGCCGACTACGGCTACCAACCGGACACGTTCGAGCAGGTCCCGGTCAACGCGACCATCACCGTGACCTTCACGGATGACGACCCCGCCAACATGCAGCACTCGTTCAACATCTCCTCGCGCGAGGGCTTCGTGATCCCGACGTCGTACACGGCGACCCAGCTGAACCAATTGTTCTCGGCCTACCCCCCTCTCTACGCGGCCACCGTTTACAGCCTCGGAAACCAGTCCGTCGGGAAGTTCCAATCGCCCGCGACCCCCGGCTGGTACGAGTTCGTTTGCAACGTTTCGGGACACTTTCAGGACGGGATGTACGGCTTCATCGCGTTCGGCGAGAACCTCCCATCGAACCTCACGCCGCCCTCCCGGACCGGTGTCGGCGGGGGCCTCACTTTCAGCCCGCTCGATGCGGCGGTCATCGCGGTGTTCGTCCTTGCGCTCGCCCTCGTCTATTTCGTCTGGTGGCGCCGGCGCTCGGCTCGTAGGATGTCCCCCGCGTCGGGGCTTCATCCCGAGAACCGACCGACCGAAGCCCGCGCGGCAGAGGACCGCCGAGGGAAGCGATCCGGATAGGTTGCCCTCGGTTCGCAGAGCTTCCACGGGAGCATCCCCGTGGCGATTGCGGCGAGGCATTCCCGTCCCGACTCCCCCCGGGAGGTCGAAACGAACGTTCCACTCGGAGTTGTGGATTAAATAGGGGCAGTAAAGTGATAACGCCCCGAGGCGGGGGGATGTTCGACTCAATCGACGATTGGCTGATTATTGCCGTGGTGGCGGGGATTCTGTTCTACGGGTCCTCGAAGCTCCCTCAGCTCGCGCACAGTCTCGGTCGCTCGGTCGGCGAGTTCAAGAAAGGCCGGCTCGAGGTCGAACGCGAACTGAAGGCCGAACAGGCGGCTGCCGCCAGCGCGCCCGCACCGGCGGGTCCGGCCCACTAGTCTGGACGGCGCGAGCCGGCATGCGGACGGGGTCTCGGCGAGGAACTAGCACGTCCTCGCCCGACCCCCTGCCCTCGGGGTCGAGTGGAGAGGCCCTTGGCTGATGCGCGACCTTGACCGGATCCTCGCTCTCCTCGCGGAGGTGCGCCGTCGGCTCATTCGCATTGTCTTCGTGCTCGGACCGCTCTTCGGATTCGTGCTCTTCTTCGAACTCAAGCCGTTTTCGATCCCCGCGTTTGGTCTCTCCATTCCGTTCGCCTACCCTTGGCCGAACCCGTTCTACAACGTCTCGGCCCAGGTGTTCCTGGCGATGGTCGCCTGGATGCTCCCGCCGGGCGTGAAGCTTCTCAACGTCGGCGTTGGCGACTCGATCTTCGCGCAGATGGAGATCGGGCTCCTCCTTACCTTGATCATCGGGATGCCATGGATCGTACACGAGGTCGGGGCCTTCCTCGTGCCCGCGCTCCGCCGCAACGAACGCGCGCTCCTCCGCCAGATCGGGATCCCGGCCACGGCACTCTTCGCCATCGGGACCGCGATCGGGATCTTCTTCATCACCCCGTTCACGTTCCGCCTCCTGTTCCTGTATGTCTCGGCGATGAACCTCGAGCCCGTGCTCGGGGTCCAGGACTTCGTGACCTTCGCGCTCGTGTATTCGCTCGCCTTCGGGGTCGTTTTCGAGCTACCGGTCTTCGTCTACGCTCTGACCCGGCTCGGGGTCGTAAAGGCCGCCGCCTGGCGGAAGCATTGGCGCGGCGCGGTTATCGGTGCGCTCGTATTCGGCATGGTCATCACGCCAGACAACTCGGGGATCACGATGATGCTGATTGCGATCCCGATGATGGGCCTCTACTTCGGAGGAGCGTACTTCGCCGCCCGTTGGGAGACTCGGCGAGACACCGACCGAACCCGTCCTCGCGCCGCGGTCGGGGCGGTGTGATCCGATGGCGCTCTTCTCCGAGATCGACTGGATCGTCATCGCGGGGGTTGCCGCCTTTCTGTTCTTCGGCCCGCAGGGCCAGCAGTTCGTCCGGCAGATGGGTCGCTGGTACGCCCGAATGGTCCAGTTCAAGGCGGAGATCATGAGCGAGGTCACTTCGTCCGCCGGGTTGCCGATCGCGCCCGACGTCTCGATCGCTTCGATCGGCTCGTCGCTTCTCGGTTCCGAATCTTCGTCTCCGGCGACCCCGACGCCGATGACCATGCCGACGAGCTCGCCGACCGTGCCGGGGACCATCACCCATGTGCAGCCGGTCGGAATGTGGGCTATCGAGACCCAAACGTTCGGCGCGGGCATGGGGGTCGGAACGTGGTGGGTGGCAACGACCTCGACGCCGGGGGAGGCGGTGCGGCTTCGATGACCCTCTCGGTGGATGATGAGGTCACGATCGCGGAAGTCGTCGTGATTCTGGTCGGGATCGCGGTCACCTGGGCAGTCTATCACCGGAGCGGGGCCGCGAGCGCGTCCCCGGTGCCGAGACCGGGTTCTTCCCGAGAGCCGGGGCCGGAGCCTGCTGACAACGAGCGGAGGAGGGTCGAATGAATCCGGTTTGCATGACCTGCCCTTCGTTCTCGGCGAGAGGAAGTGATCCGGCTCGGGTCCCGGTTGGGAGGATGTACCGGATGCCGGTTCGCCCTCGTCGCGTAGGCGCCCGGGGACCGGAGCCCGAAGACGACGAGCCGGTCGACGAGGCCCGGAGGAACTTCCTCAAGTTAGTCGCAGTAGCGGGTGTCATCGGCGCGGTCGGTGGCGGCTTGGGGGGCGCGCTGCAGTACGCGGGGCGGCCTCCGGTCGTGGGACTGTCGAGCTACCCTTCGGTCCAACTTCAGGACGTCGACGGCTCGGTGCTTACCGCAACGAAGGTGACCAGCGAGTACAACGTCACCACGCCGGACGCTCTCACGTTCAACTATCCTCTCTCGAACGAACCGAATCTGCTGATCAACCTGGCCCCTCCGTCCGGCGGGAGTGGAGGAGCCACCCAAGTCAAGGGAGGCGTCGGACCGAGCGGCTCGATCGTGGCGTTCAGCGGGATCTGTCAGCATCTCGGCTGCCAGGTTCCGAGCATCGCCTTCTACCCCCCCGGAACCTGCTCCCAGAGCTTCGGGGGCCGGGACTTCTACATCCATTGCAGTTGCCACGGGTCGACCTATGACGCTGCCAACGGGGCGTCGAACCTGACGGGCCCGGCGGTCCGGCCCCTCCCTCAGGTGACCTTGCAGTGGAAATCGAGCGACGATTCCCTCTGGGCGGTCGGCGTGACGGGGCCGACCGTGATGGGACATACGAACACTCTGCAGGGAGGAACGGGCGTCACTTCGGTCTCGCGCCTTCAACGCCAATCTCCGATCATCCTCTGCAGTTTCCCGTAAGGGAGGGTCGATGTCGTTCGGGGAGCGGTTCAACCGAGCCCTCGACCAGGCTTGGGCCTGGTTCGAACACGAGCTCGGGCTGGCCAAGGGCACACCGGCGTCGCCGGCGGAGCCCGGGTTCCAGCCGTCGGCCTGGACCGGCGCCTTCGTCCTTACCGCTTTCGCGTTCCAGGTCGTGAGCGGTGGTCTGCTACTGCTGTACTATCAGCCGAGCGTCTACCCGACCCTGACGCTCTGCGGTCAGGCCTCCGGTCTCCTCTCCACGTCCCCTGCCGCGTGGTGCAGCACCTACTACATCGTGAACTCGGTTCCGATGGGGTCCGTTCTCCTCACGGCCCATCTGTACGGCGCGTACACGCTGATCTTCCTGATGTTCGTCCACCTCTTCCGGGGGTACTACGTCGGGTCGTACAAGCGGCCGGGGCGGCGGGGCAGCTGGGTCATCGGCGTGGTGCTCATGCTCTTGGTCCTGGGCATGGGGTTCACGGGATACTTACTCGCCTACACCCAGCTCTCCTACAACGCGACCCAGGTGAGCGTCACGCTGGTGCAGGCGCTCCCCGTGGTGGGGACCCCGCTCGCCAATTTGATCCTCGGGGACGGGACCCCGCAAAGCCTGCTCTCGCGAGCGTTCGCCCTCCACGTCGTCCTCCTCCCCGTGGCGATCGTGGTGCTCGTGTTCTTGCACAAGCGGGCCCAGCTTTTCCCGCGCGTCTACTTCTACCTGGTGAAGTGGGGGCTTCTCTACGTCGGCATCCTGATCGGGGTGGCCTCGCTCTGGCCGTGGCAACTGCCCACGTACGCCGGGAACATCGGGGCGACCCAACCGGTCACGGTCCCGGCTTGGTACTTCCTATGGTTGTTCAAGCTCGTCGATTTCGTGGGGGTGACGCCGGAGGAGGCGATGCTCTTCGCCGCGCTCGTGATCCTCTTCCTGCTGTTCCTACCGTTCATCGACCGCTCGCACCACATCCATCCCCGCGACCGCCCGGTCTTCCTGTTCCTCGGCAACTCGCTGGTCGGATTCTTCATCCTCATGACCGTCTGGGGAGACCTGGCCCCGGGCGTACCGATCACTCCGAGCGAGGTCGCGCTCCGGCTCGGCCCGGTGTTCGCCGTGAACGCCTTGGCCGTGGCCTTCTTCTACTCGCGGTATCGAAAGACCCTGCGGGCAAACCCGACGACGCCTGAGCCGACCCCCGCAGCGCATTCAGGCGTCCTGCCGGACGAACTCGAAGCCGGAACGTCGGCCGGGACCTCCGACCGCCCTGAGCCGGCGATCTCCCTGCCGATGCTCTTCTCGGTGCTCGGGCTTGTTGGAGCCCTCTTCTTGCTGACCTTCGGGCTGGTAATCCCGTTCCTGTTCCTCTTCGCCGCCTTCCTCGTGAACATCGCCGAAGCCGCGCGACCGTCTCCCAAGTCGAGCGCCACGACCCGGTCTGGCCCTTCGGGGACCTTGGTCTTCCCCGTGCTGGCGTTTGTCGCGGTCGCGTGCCTGCTTGCGTTGCTGGTCGGTACCGTGCTCCTGTGAGGAGAGCGCCGGCCGGTTTCCCCACCGGTGGCCATCATGCCCCGGGGTCTTCGGGAGATAGATGCGAACTACGCGCCGCGACCCGCGGGAGAACCGTGTCAGGGGTGGCGCGAGCTTAGGCGCTTATCAATCCCATCACAGACGAGGGCGATCCCGATCCCGAGGACGATGATCGCGAGGAGCGGGAATAGGACCATCCACCAGTAGGTCGTGCCCACGGTGGAGATCGGAAGCCCCTCGCACGTGCCCACCGCGAGGATGTTCCCCCACTCGGGGAATGTGACCGCGGGGAGCGGGGAATACGGGGGCAGAGAGGCAACGAGGTAGTAGAACCCCTTCGAGCCCCCCGGACCGGAGCAATCCCAGAACCACGGGAATATCGTGAGGACGAAGAAGATCGGGGCGACGTCGATCGGAACCTGGGCCAACATGGGCGATATGGAGTTCGGAAGGATGTGCCGGAAGAACAGGTAGGTCCGGCCGGCTCCGGACGCCCGCGCCGACTCGAGGAACGGCTCTCGGGCGACGAGACGGGCCCGTTCCCGGGTCGTGCGGGCGATCGTTGGCCAGAGGACGAGGCCGAACAAGAGGACGAACATCGGAAGGCCCGTAGTGTTCGGTGCGGCCGTCGCCAACCCGGCGAACAGGGCGACGACGAGGAAGAAGGACGGGATCGCGCCCAGGGTGTCTCCTAAGAACGTCACGACCGAATCGAGCAACCCACCTTCGTTCATGCCGGCGAGGGCTCCGAGCGTCCAACCGAGGCCGGCGTCGATCGCGAGGATCCCGGCGACGATCGCCAGGTCCCACGGGGTCGCTTGCCAAAGGGCGCGGAACAGGTCGGTCCCGAGCCCCGGAAGGACTCCGAACGGGTGGGCCGCGGAAGGGCCGATGACGTTGAAGGGGGGTATCCAGCTCGAGTTGATCGGGACCTGGAACAAGGAGTTCCGGAAGACGACCACGGCGCTGAGCGCGACCACGATGTACGCGCCGAGGATGGCGACCCCCGCCCACAAACCCGACCCTAACGGCCGTCGAGCCCACCGCTCCCGAAGGGTGGGTTCGGGCGCTGCCGCTAACCATTCGGCGGTGCGAGAGGCGGCAGCGGCATCGGTCGCCGAGCCGCCCGGAGAAGGGATGAGCCAGGGTGCAGGGCGTATCCTCCAGACGGTGCGCAGCAGCACGACGACGCTCAGGATGATCGCCGAGGTCGCGACGAGGCCCGATATCGCGTAGGGTGAGAGCAGGACCGCCCACGGCGGAGCGGGCGGGCCGGGCCTGCAGTCGCTTTGGGTCAGTGGAACGTAGTCCCCCCCGAGCCGAATACTGGCCTGGGCCGGATCGGTCCCCTGGGGAAGGGCGGGGAGCAACTGCCCGTAATCATACCGGTTGACGAACGGAAGCTGTCCGTACGGGTTCAGCGAGCTCCCGTAATCCGACCAGTAGTTCCCGCCCTGGCTCCAACAGTTCGTGCCCAGAATGTTCCCGGAGAGAGCGAACCCGTCCACCTCCGCGGTGACATTGGAGGCCGACTGGTTCGACACATTCCAGGTGTCGCGGTACGTCGGTGGAAGCGGGGGGAAGCAATCGCCGGCGTAGCCGGTGGGGCAGGAGTTGTTGTAGATGTCGAACGGCAGGAGGACGGTCGGATTGTCGACGGAGAAGTAGTTGTTGTAGATCAGGTCCCCGCTCTCCGCTTCCGCGAGGCCGGCATACAGCTGGGCAGGAGCACCCCCCGGGACGGACGGGTCCCGGAAGGTGTTTCCCCAGATGGTGTTGTTCTTGCCGCCGTAGAGCAGCAGCCCGTCCGGCGAGACGCATCCGTAACAGGTGACCGCAGGGCAGACCCCCTCACACTTCTCTTGACCCGGCGGGACCAACCAGGCCGGGACGAACGTGTTGGACATCACGAGGTCGTCGGTGGAGTTCCAAACCATCACGTTCGCCTGAGGGAACGGGTTCTCGCTCGCGTCCACGATACCGGCCACGGTGTAGAGTTCGCTCATCGCCGGCCAGCCCCCGACCTCGGGGTCGTTCGCGAGGGTGACGTGATGGGTGAGCACGAGCTCGATCTGGAGGTAGAAGTACGGCCCCGGGATCGGCTGGGACTTCAAACCCCACACGAACCCAAACACACAGAAGGTCACCGGGTGGTCGATATCGACGTACGCGTTCGTTCCGTCCAGAAGGATTCCCGCAAAGGTCGGGAAATCGTATCCGTTCCATGAGGCGAACGCGCGCGACAGGTTACCGTCCGTGGCGTTCCCACATTCGCCGCAACCCCCGGTCGGGTTGTTGAAGAGCCGATACTGGTCCGATAACGACCCGTTTCCCGACGTCGAGATACCGGCCAGCTCGGAGTTACCGAACGCCCACAGAGGGGTGTAGACCCCGCTCGACGAGCGGTAGGGAAGCGTGACCGACAGCTGGGTTGGAGTGGTCCCGACCACGAGGGTCCCGCTCTGTTCCGCGTAGTCGGCGAGCATCACCTCGTACCGATAGGTGCCGGGAGCGAGGTACCAGACGGGGACGTCGGGAGCCCATTCAAATCCGGGATTGAGGAACGTCGAGCCGTTGAAGAACACGAAGACGTAGGGGGTCGTCGCTGTGGGGTCCGGCGACCCCGAGACGGTGATCGCGTTCGTCACGGGGGTGGCCCCTGCAGCGGAGCCCGGGGCCGCGGGGTATCCCCAGAGTCCACGAAGGATGTATGGGCCGGCGCTGGCGGATTCGGTCGTCCCAGAGTAAGTGAACGCAAGCCCCGTGGACGTCTCTCCCGTTTCGCCCCCGAAATCTACTGCGGCGGGAACCGACTGGTACTGGTCGGGGGAGCAGGAGGCGATCGTCGATGGGCAGTAGTCAAGCGTCGCGGAGGCGTTGGCGGAGAGGACATCCAGGGTCGAGCCGTCGTACGGCCCCATCCCGTACTCAAACTCATAGTCGTTCGTCTCGGTGGAGCTCCCGAGATGCGTTCCGGTCGCCTCAAAGGTGGCCAGCGAGACATTCGCGGGGCGCTGCGGACTGGTCGAATTGAACACAAGCCAATCGTAGTTCCCGTGGGCATGAACGCCGCCCGCCGCGAGGACGCTATAGTTGTACCACAGCTCCTGTTGCCCGTCAGAGGTCACGGACGAGTTCAGGTAGAAAGTGGCGGTGAACGGCATCGGGGCGTAGACCACGGGACCTTCTCCGATGTAGACCCCCTCGATGACCGAACCGTTCGGGCTGTGACGAAGGATCGTGGCGCTGTTGCCGGGGATGACCGAGGTCGCCCCGGAGAAGTTCCAGGTGTCCTCTCCCAAGCTCAGCGTATGGTTGTTCTGAATGTAATCGGCGGTGTTCTGCGACCAGTACTCGTACCCGCCCACGCCTTGGAGGGTTACATGGGTGAGTACCGCGTTCAGCTGGATCCCCCACATGTCGGGGGTGACGTCGTCTAGGTAGAGGGCCCTCAGATCGTTCACCGTCACCGTACCGACAACGCTCGACGCCTCGACGGTCGTCGCCTCGATCGTCCCGGAGGTATCGTTCTCGCCGTAGTAGGCGATCCCCGAAGGGGCCGGAGGGCTCGTGTAGTACGAACTGACGTTCGAGCCGGGGACGGCGTATCCGGGCACGACCACGCCGTTGACTATCTCGGCCGGCCGACCGATGTAGGGAAGTCGTAGGTCTCGCGGGGACACTCCCGCTTTGGCGAGCGCGCCGGCCGTCGCCATGACCCGCTGGTCGAACGTCTGAGAGGCGGACGCGGAGCCGTTGCTCCCACCGTGGGCTTCGCCGGCGACCGTGGTCGCGACGGGTCCCTCGGAGCCGTCACCCACTGGCGTGGCCGTTCCCCGGAGTTCTGTCGGAACCGAGCTCGGCTTTGTCGATCCCGGGGCTCCCGACACGAGGAGAAGAAGGAGAAGGACGCCCACGACCACGAGTGCCGCCACGGGCTTCGGCCGACGGCAGGCCGGGGGTCGAGCCCGAACCGTGGGCGTGGATCCGGCGTTCACCCCGATGCCACCTCCCGTGGGTCCATCCGGCGGGCCAGGACATCGACGCAGAACAGCCAGAAGATCACGACGAGGGAAAGGAGGAAGATCATCACCTGAAGGGGTGCGAGCCCGCCCGTGCCTTGGTCGGTGAGAGAGGAGAATGTGAGGAAGCCGATCCCCGGGTCGAGGAACGTCGCCTCCACCACGAACTGGGTGCCGAGATAGACCGGCAAGGTGAGGGCGAACACAATCAGGAACGTCGGGGTCACGCGGCGGGCCGTATGCCTCCACAGCAAGGTCTGCTCGGTGACCCCGCGGGAACGGGCGGCGGTGAGGTAGGGCTCCTGGCTAGCGGTCCGGACAACGCTTCGGGCATGCCGAAGGAAGATCGTGACGTAGACGAGCGAAATGATCGACGCCTGGATGAGCGTCTTGAGGAGGGTGAGCTCTTCGAACGCCCATGCCCCGTGGATCGCTCCGTCGACGAGAGGCAACCCCGTCGGCTGAGTGATGCTTTGATAGAGGACCCACGGCGGATACCCCCCGTAATAGGCGAACCACCATGTCAGGCCCGGAATCACGCCATTGTCGGGCAGGTCCTGGAAATTGTCGAGGAACCAGAAGAACAAGGCCGTGATCACGAGCAAGCCCACGACGAAGACGGGCAGCAGGGTACCGAACAAGCTGGCGACGCGCGCCGCGAGGTCCACACCGGGTCGGCGACTCCACCCGATGAGCAGCGCCGCCGGATAGGCGATGGCCGCGGAGATCCCGAGCGCGAAGACACCGAGCTCGACCGAGCTCGGCAACAGGTAGGCGAACAGCTGGACGAGGGGGACCCCGGGGTACTGTTCGAAGGTCGAGACCCCCCAGTTTCCCGTGAAGTCGTTGACGACCATGTGGCCGAAACCGCTGAAGAAGCCCACGGCCCCTGCGTACTGATTCGTGGCAAGATTCGTCGGTTCGAAGATGGCCAAGTAGAGGATCACCAGCACGAACAGGACCTGCGCGGGGACCAGCCCCAGTCGCATCAGCACGAACCGGCCGAACGGAGTGAGCCGGGACCGTCGAGGGTCCCGGGGTGAACGCCGGAGCGCGGGAAGCATACGAACGCGCGAACACGAGGCTCCTCGGATAAGGCTTTAATCGGCGCCCAGGCCGCCGTGGACAACCCCGGATTTCCGCGGGCGGCCCCCGTCTCATCCGACCGGGTGCGCTAAGACCGTCCGCGCCCTGCCCCACGGCATGGGACGAGCGCAGCGGCGAGCCGAGGAACGAGAAGCGACGAAGCGCGAGCAACGCCCCCCCGGCTCGGCCCTTGACCCAATCGACCCGACCATCCCCCGCTTGGCGGACGAGCGGCCCGAGACTCCCGACGAGACCGCCCGTCGTATCTACCGCTCCGGCGGAAGGCCCGAGCGGGGCGTACGAGCGAAGCGTCGGGCGAGCGAGAAGCCCCGCAAGTGGCGAGAAGGGCGGCAGTAACGAGAGTCATCGAGCCGAACCTGAGCCCGGGGAGTCGCATTCGAGCCCCCGAGGGACTCACGGGGAGCGGGTCTCGGCCGCCCCGCCGGTCAGGGTTGGACGGCGATCTTGCCCGAACGGCCCATCGAGATCTGGAGTTTCCCGCGGAAGTCCTTTACCCAACCGTCGGTAATTCGGATCTTCTGGCCAACCGAGTAACGCTTCGTGTCCTCTCCCCAGAGGGTGAGGGTGATCGTTCCGGTCTCGTCCTGTAGCGTCGCGTCGGCCACCTGGGAGGCGCCGCGTGAGGTCGTTACGTCTCGGACCGCCGAGATCGCGGTAATCGTCGCGTCGATCGTCGCATTCTGGTTCGCTTGGAGGGAGGCAATGCCCGGCATGACGGAGGCGGCCCACGCCGGGGGGGTTTAAACGGTCTGCCCTCCGCTCGGCGACCCGGGTGCCTTCGCATTCGGTTCGGCGGTCGTGCCGCTCTCCTGAGGCGCCAAGCCCAAGTGGTCTCTCCACGATTGGGGTTGGATGATGGTCCAGCCTTCCCCGCCCGACGTGCGCCCCGGCGAAGGGCATGAGCTGGACCAGGCGGACCTATCGCCTTGGTTCAATCCGTTTCTGTCCCACATCGCCCGGGAGACCCGTCGATGCGGCGGCGAGGTCGAGATGTTCCGGGAGGAAGGGAACGTCGTGGGGCTCACGGTATCGGACCCGACCGAACGAGTGGCCACGGTCTTCACCCGGTCGCGGTCGATTGCCGAGAGGGTGGTCCAAGGTAGGGGTAGTTACGGGATGTACTCCGATTTTTCCTTCGGGCCACCCGCCGACCCGTTCGGCGTCTTCTCTACTTCGTTGGGCGACCCAGTTTCCTCGCATCGTTTCCGTCACCTCATCCGGCCGTTCTCGAAGGAGGACGTTCCTTCTGTGGTAGACCTGATGCGGGAGGTCTACGGAGTGATGAACGAACGGTGGTTCGTCGGGCTACCGACAGCCTCGGAGACCGGGTTCATCGCCGAAGTGGACGGCCGCCTCGCGGGGTTCGCGTGGGTTTCGCAGGTCGGGGCCTACGCCCGGCTCCATTCCCTGACGGTGCGCGCTCCATACCGCCGGGTGGGCCTCGGGACCGACCTCCTGTTCGCCCGCCTCCTCTGGGCGCGGAACGCCGGAGCCCGGACGCTGCTCTCCGAGATCTCGGAGGAGAACGTCGCGTCGAGGGCGGTGGCCGTTCGGGGCGGGATGCGGCAGGTTGGCCAGATCTACTTCCACCGACCTCTCTGAAGCCGGCCTTTACGACCTCGTCGCGCCGCAGAACGGACATGTCGTCGCCGTCGTATCGATGAGCGACCCGCAGTAGCGGCAGTTCACCTTGACGGTCTCCTTGATGATGATCTGCTGCACCGCCGGTTGACCGGAGGGTGTCAGGTTGATCCCCGGGGGAGGAGGTCCCATCGGGGGAGCGGCGTAGCTCATCTGGCCGGTCGCCGAGTGCTTCGGGATCGGATGTCTCCGACGGGAGCGGGAGGCCGCAACGGCGATGACCACAACGATCACCACGATGACCACGAGGACGACCGCGATGAGCGTCCAGTTGGTCCCGCCGCCGGAGCCCGAGGATGGGGGGGGCGCGACGCCCGGGGTCAGCGTGTAGCTCGTGTGGGTCACGGCAAGAGTATCGGTGTACGTGAACCCATCACCGGCGGCGTCGGAGTCCTGCTCCGTGTAGACGTAGCCGACGATGTACCCCGTCCCGGGGTCGTAGTACGCCTTCCAGTTGTAGTTCGCGGTGAATTCGTTGGTGCCGTCGTTCCAACCGTACGAACCGTTCCCCTCCGTGAAGATCGTCTTGACGTAGGTCCCCGCGGCGGTGTCGAGCGCATAGCTGTACGACGTCGCGACGACCGTCATTCCGGTATTGAGAATGTAGAACGTCCCTCCGGCGCCGAGGGAGTTGTCCATGAGGAACCAGACGTACGGGTTCGTGTAGCCGGTCAGGTTGTCAGTCCCTTTCACATAGAGGAACGTCTGCGCGGAGAACGTGAACCTCCCCGAGGAGGTCCAGGTGTAGTGTCCGCCCGAATTGTTCTGGTACGAGTTCGCGTTGTAATAGAGAGCCGACTCGGTTCCGTTCGCCGCTACCGCGGTCACCGTGAGCGAGCCGTTGATGACGGTCGATTCGGTGTAGCCCTGGTAGTAGCCCGCGCCGTTGGTGAGCGCTATGGTTTCGTTGTAGGCGAACTGGTCGCCGGTGCCCGGTGTGTAATGGGCGCTAGCCGCGCCGACCGCGAGGCCCGCGAGGAGTAGCAAGGACGAGAGGATCAGGACCCGCCCAATCATCCGACGAATCCTCCGCCACCGGCTCCTCCGAATCCATGGACATGCCCAGGATGAGCTCCGCCCACGCCGCTGAAGGTGGAGTGGTAGCCGAAGGGTATCACCATGATCGGCACGAAGAAGAACCGTGGACCGTAGACCCCCGTGGGGAGTCTTGCAGTCGCCGCCGCCGTCGCGTCGAGCGGGCCGACGAGCTCGTTGCGGATCCCGTGCAGCATCCGAACCGCGAGGCAGATCAGCTCTGCCTGCGACATCGGCGCCGCCCTCCGCCCGACGATATCGTAGGCATGCTCGAGGAGGTTCAAGGTGTCGTTCGCCTCCAGCGTGGATAAGGAGGCCAGGACCGACGCCGCGACGAGCGGGTACGCGAGGTACGTCGTGAGCCCCTTTGCGATGATCGCGAGCTTCGTGCTGATGCCCTCGACCGGGATCTCAGACACCGCGAGGTAGGCCGAGGAGAGCTCGACGTCCTCGGACGACTGGTATCCCCATCGGGCGAACATCGTCCGCAGGGACTGGAACTTGGCGCCCAAGTCGGCCGCGGGGAGGTTGACGATGGCCAGGAGGGCGGCGGATTCGTACGATTTCGTGAGCTGCAGGTACTGCGCGAGGTTCGGTGTGGCGATCGTGCCGTCCGCCCGGCGGCCGAGCAGCAGGATCGAAGCGACACCCAGGGCGGATTCGTCCGGCACCTTCAGGCCCCGGACCTCCTTGAGGATCTGGACGAGGGTAGGATACTCTTCCGACAGCGGACGGGCCAGTGAGAACAGGATCTCCGAAGCCATCAGCCGGTTCTCCGTGTTACCGGAAAGGTCGCGGACCTGATTGTAGTCGTTAACGAAGGTCGTCGCACCTTGGGCCGAGTCGGGTTGGGCCTTGGAGAGGCCGATTGCGATTCCCCACAAGTGCGAGCGTTCTGCACCGGCGATGCCGGGCGCGAGCCGGGCGAAGTAGTCGGCGCCGCTCGCCGCCAGTTCCGTCAGGTCCTGCGTGATCTTTTGGGATTGTGCCCAGTAGGCCGCGAACTCGATGTCGGAGACGCGGTAGAGCCGGACCCCGAGGTTGCGCAGTTCCATCGCGCCGAGCCCGGTGAGGCCCACATACTGGTCCCCGTACGGTGTGATCGTGTCTAACAGGGAACGCCGAGCAATGAGCTGCCCCATCTCTTGCTGCTTTTGGACGAGGTCGGTTTCGACCGCCTTCAGCCGGGCCTCGTCGTCCGCTTCGCGCTGGCGCTTCGCTGCTTGTTTCTGCTTGCCTTCGAGATGGAAGAGGACGGAATGCGTCCGTTCGGTGTCGCCCTGGACCTCCCGCAGTAAGCCGGCTCGCTGTGCCGCCTCCTGGTAGATCGCCTGCTGCTCCGCGCCGAGAGCCTGGACGTCGGTCTCGAGCTGAAGGTATTGGGGTTCGGTGAGGACCTGCACCAGATTGAGCTGGGACAATAACGTCGCGTCCGCGCTCGAGAGCGTGGCGGTGACTTTTTTCGCACTCACCTGGCTGAGGAACGCGTAGATCTCCTTGCAGGTCGTCATACTAGGTATCCACCAACGGAAAGTCGAACCATAATGACTCTTCCCCCAGCCGGTTGCGGACCTCGAGCGTGAGACCACGGGCATCGGCGCGGGTCCGGACGAACGGGTCGTCCCGTAGCGACTCGACGACGATCGACTCGAACCGAAGCTTACGGCTCCCTACCGACCCGAACCGCCGTGCCCGTTCGCCCTCGATCTGTTCGTAGGCGAACATGAACTCGTAGAGCGAGCGGAAGATCTGGTCCTCGACCTTCTCGCGGACCTCCTTCTGCTCGACCGAAACGGAGTCGATCCCCTCCAGGTCGACGAAGAATACCGTCCCGTCCGGGGCTAGGATCGCGTCCTTGTCGAGCCATACGTCCTGGAAGTCGAGGCCCGAGTACCGCCCCCGCGCCTCGTCCCTGGCGAGGGTCCGAGCGAACAGGGTCAGTAAGGCCACTCCGCTTCGGACGAAATTGACCTCGAACTCGTGCGCCCTCCGAGCCGAATCGATGGAGAAGAGGTCGAAGACATGGCCGGGGTCGTTGCCCACCGTGCTGCGGGAGTGGAAGTAGACGCGGACGTTCGAGGGGACGAGGCGAAGCTCCTGGACGATGCGGTCGCGATACTTCCGGTACCAGTGGATGCTGCGGAGGCGCTCCTCGATCGCTTTTGGGAAGAGCGCGACCTTGACGACCGGCGCGATGCGGAAGCCTCCGATGCTGGTGAGGTCAGCGCGTTCCGACACCCGAAGCGCCGTCATTGCGTGGGGCAGACCCTGTCCGCCGTACGGGGATCCTCGGAGCCAGAGCTCACCCGTGATGATTCCCCCCGGACGATCCCCCGTGAGACCTCGGAGCCGCTCCCGAACGACGGGGTCATCGGCCAGGTCCGTAGCGTAGGCGCCGTCGAGACGACGCATCGAGAACGGGTCCACTGTCGAACCGATCCCCTTCACCGATAGGTAGAACGGAAGGCCGTCCAGCGTCGCGATCGGCTCGGGAACGATCGCGCTCCGGTTGTCGTCCTCGACCGCGGCGAGGACGTCGACCTCGGGTCCGTCGACGAGCGGGACTAGCGACGGGGGGAGGAAGAAACGGTCTAGGCTTGCCAGGTCGAACCGCTGGAAATTGCGGTTGGTGATCGTCTCCGCGGGGAAGGCAAACAGCGGCAACGGGTGACCGGCAAGGCGGAGGGCGGGGCCGGCCCCGCCCCCGCCGGTCCCCTGGTCCGAAAACGTCGCCTTGGCCTCGACCCGCGGTTCCCGCGTTCGGGGTCCATCTTCCTGCGCCGTGATCCGGGCAAGCCGAGCCACCGAGATAGTCTCTCCTCCTGCCGGGGTCCCGGCCCCCCGGTATCCAGGGCGGACTGTCATCTTCCCGCGATGTCGGTCGATTCGCTCCCTTTTTCTCCTTCCATGAGGATGCGGTGTTGATGGTCGATCCGGACCGATGCGAACTCCACGATGTCGCGCTCTTCGTCGGTGAGGACGAGGCAGAGGACCTGATGCGACTAGCTCGAAGCCCGATCGGGGACGAATGTCAGGTCTGCCCGGTGTGCCGTTCCGCCCGGGAGTACGTGGAACGGCGGTTGACCGAGCTTGCCGGGTACGTCCCGCCCCCGGGAGAGACCGCGGACGCGGCTTGGAGAAAGCTTCAGACCGCGATCCAGGAAGCGAAGACCTCCATCCACAAGTCGGGATAGCGCGCCCAGAAGTCCCGGCGGTCTAACCCGCCGCCTTACGGGACCGCTCCCCTCTAAGTCGCGGCGGCACCCGGCGGAATGATGACCGTTGGCGAAGGCGCGTAGGTTCGGCGGAGGCGCATGAAGAACCAAACCGCGAGGACCACGAGCGGAATGTTGTACGGGAGCCCGAGCGTCAAGAGAAGCCCGAAGACCGATTGCCAGAGGACGAACCCGAACGCGAGGTTGACGAGGAGATATTCGTTCGCGCTCCGGCCGATACCCCGTCGAACCGCTTCGAGGTTCAATGCGAGGAACGCGACCTCGCCCGCGATGATCGCGACGGGGGGAACCCCGAGGTACGGAACGAAGTACTCCAGAGAGAACAGAACCGGGAAGGTCGAGAATCCGATCAGTCCCGCCACGCCGGGGGACAGGGTGGGTCGGTCGCGCGTCGCCCGCCAGATCCCGGCTGGGACCCGGTAAGCGAGTGTGACCAGAACCGCGATCACGGCGAGGCTCACCACGAGGAGGGTCGTTCCCATCCAGAACTGGAACGACCCGAACACGATTACAGTCTCGAGCCCCGTCGCGCCCGCCAAGGAGGCGAGCGCCACGAGGATCCCGCGCCGACCCAGGAGGGACCGACCTCGGGTTTGGGGGAGGGCCAGCCCCAATAGGAGGATCGGGAGGCCGATCGAGTAGATCACGTGGAACGCGAGCACTCCCGTGGCCCAGACCCAATTCACCCCCGCGAACCGGCCGAACGAGCCGAGAATGCCATCCGCCCCGTGGTTCGAATTGAAGAGCGTGTTGTCGCCGAGCCCCTCCTCCGTGATCCCATACGCGAGCCCCAGAAGCAAGACGGTCCCCCAGCCTTTGTGCCAGCGAAGGACCGCTTCTCGGATCAGCAATGCCCCCGCAGTGTACTGCCCGACGTTGATCAGGAGCTGCAGGAAGAACCAGAAGGGGTTCACGGCAAGGTTCAGGATCGGGCTGGAGGTCGAGAGGTATTCCGGCAGCCCGGGGGTAAGGAGCGCAAGACAGACGATCGGATGGGCCCGGAAATACCCGAGGAGACGACCACCCGCGGAGGGTTTCGCGGGCAGCCGAGGGTCGGATCTCGACAATGGGGGCATCCTCTTGTCGAACCCCACGGTCTCGGAAAGTATGGCGGGGCTTCGTACATCAAGCTGAGCCCGCCCGGGCGCGTGTCCGCAGATTCTGAAGGTCCGGCTGTGGCGACTGGCCCTCTCGCGGTGCCCGGACCTCGAGTTTATACGGGCGAATCGAGGTAGAATCGCTGGGCCGACCATGGGTGTTTCCGCTGTCGCGACGCTGATCCCTGAGATCGCTCAGCGTCCTACTTCGGTCGTTCTCCACAGTTCCGACCGACCTCTCGTGAATTGGGTGATGTATGCCATGCTCGTCCGAGCGAATCCCAACTTCATGTGGACGGACATTCGCCTCTCCGAGGAGGTCCTGGACCCCCTCGACCCGCTCGCGCGCCACGTGGTCCCGGAGCGACAATTGTCCGTCATCCGACCGGAAGTTCTCCGTCGGACCCCCGAACCGGCCGGCGTCCTATCGACGATGATCCACCCCGACGAGCCCGACGATCGGAAACGGCAGTTGGAGAACTTCCTTCGGCTCCCCGAGCACACCCAGGACCTGATCTCGCGGGTCCCGAAGACGGGAATTATGCCGGTGTTCGGGCTTTCCAACGCCCACCGGATCGCCGCTCTGTTCCCCCCGGACGCGATCCGCCCTACATTGCACGGGATCAAGGCCTCGGGAACCTCGCTGATCATGACGTGGGCGGACGCCCTGCCCGGCAGCGCCAAGGAGTTCGATTTCGTGCTGGGCGTCGAAGGGCTGGGCCCGCGGTCCTGGAGGAGTGCCCTCCTCCGTTGCGACCGGGGAGACTCGTCGGGGCCGGCCCGCGCCGGTAAGCGGTTCCGTCTCGGCGACCTCGCCCCGATCGCCGAGGTGCTGGGCCCCTTCGGGCTTTCCAGCACCTAGGCGCGATCGGGTCCGTTACTTAGGGGCCGTCGCTTGGGCCAGCGCGTGGCGGGACAGGTAGCTCCGACCTAGAGCCCATCCGATCAGGGCCCCCAGAACGCCGCCGACGACCGCCCCGACCGCTAGGTACTCGATGGCGGGAGTGAGGTCGCTGAGGGTCAGGTAGGAGATCTGCTGGAGGAAGATCACCACCACGATTCCGAGGACGACGCCGCACCCGGCGCCGTGGGACGCGGCGCTCACGAGCTGCCTCCCGCGGGCGGAGTGCTCTCCGCGGGCGGCTCCGCAGCAGTCGCCTCGACCGTCGGAGAGTCAGCGGTGGGTGGACTCGCGGGGGGCGGGCCAGCACTCTTGCGTCCGAGGGCGGCGTACCGTCCCGAGCGGAAGAGCCCGTAGACTTCGTACACCATGATGACGACGAGGATAATCGGCAGCGCCGCCACGAAGCCGAGCGGTGCGTTCCCTCGGACGTAGAAGTTCTCACTCCACATCGTGCTCCCGTTCGGTGCGATCAGGCTCGCGGTCAACCGATAGACCCCCTCGAGAACGTAGTTGATCGACAGGGGCGTCCAGCTAAGCGGAATGGGACCGCTCGATTGGGCGGCCGTGAGGGTCTGGTCTCGGGTGGCGACCGCGAAGCCGAAATAGAACATCTGGAGGCGCGCGTCGTTGATCGTGATCCCGGAGGTGGTCGACCAATTGTAGACGAGGTTCGCCGATTGGGTGAGGTCGATCGTGAGGGCCGAGGAGGCGGAACTGGCGGTGCTGATGTCGACGCCGTTCCACGTCACGTAGGGCATTGAACTGGCCGTCGGCGCCGCGGTCAAGGGTTGGATCGAGGGCGCCGCTCGCGCTGGCGAGGGTACGTTCAGCAGAACCGCGATCGTGGCGAAGACGAGGACGGCGGTCGCTAGTCCGGCGCGTGGGGCTCCAGGGCGGGGGAAACGCATGGGCTGCGCACGGAGCCCTGGGCTATATACCCGCCGAAACCAGGTAGCGAATGGCAAGGGGTCGGGGTCCAGTCGATTAGGTCGAAGCCGAGCCCTGTCCGAAGGTCGACCGGAAGCGCTCTAGGTCGGTCGGCTTCATCAGGCTGGGGGCGAGGCAGACCCAGACGCGAGCGTCGTTCTCGCGGGCGAGTCGGTCGAACTGGACGAGCCCGGTCAGCACCGCGTCGGCTCCATGGAGCCGCACGAGGTACTCGATTCCCTCCAGGAAGAACGCGGTCACCCGCTCCTCCAGGAGCTTCCGGGTCAGGAAGGCCCACGCTCCCTCGAGGTCTGACGGCCGAAGCGAGGGGCCCCGCCCGATGTTCGTGAGCCAGAGAACCTCGATCGGGCGGGAACCGACACGGGCTCGGATCCGCTCGGGGGACTCACGGACGACGCAGACCCCGTGATGGCCAGCCGCCGTCGAGTCGAGGAAACCACCGAGCGCGGCCACGAGCGAGTCCCCGATCGTGAGCTCGACCCCGGCCGGAGGCGACGGCGGCCCCGCCTCTTCGGGCTCGGGGAGGGCCGAGGGCGGGGGAACGAGCACATCCAACGAAGGGGCCGGAGGTTCGACCGTGGATGCCTTCTCCTCGGTTTCCAGGACCTTCGGCTCCACGATGGGTTCTGGCGGGACCGCCGCCAGCGGGGCAATGGGCGCGTTCGGCGCGTTCACTTCGGCAGGGGGAGCTGGCGGTTCGTCCGCGTGAGGTGACGGCCCGGCAGGGGCTTCGACCGTCGCTTCCAGCAGGGGAGTCTCCGTTTCGGCTGGCGGGCTCGCCGCTGGAGGGGCGGCTGACTCGACGGGTTCTACCGCGGGAGCTGCTTCTGCCGGCGAGCCCGCAGATTCGGTAGGCTCGACCGGAGTCGGCCCGACCTCGGCGGGTTCGACCGAAGAGGGCTCCGTCGGTGTGGGACCCTTCGCGGGGAGCTCGGGAACCATCGGTATCGGGGTCTCTTCCGGCGCGAGGGGTGGCGTTTCGGTCTCGGGATGGATCTCGACCTCCAGGGGAGGGGGCGCGACCGGGGTTTCGACCGGAAGCATGCCTTCCGGGGACGATAGGGATTCTGCGGGAGTTGTCGTGTCCTCGACCGGGAGGGTCGGGAGGGCTGGCTCCGGTTCCGGCAATGAGAGGGTCACGGGCCCCTCGGTCTCATCCGGGGTGGGTGGCTCGGTTTGGATCGCGACCGGAGGAACAGCCGCCTCATCCTCGGGCTCGGGAGGGACTGGGGGGGGCTGCTCCCCGGCGAAGGCGGATTCCGAAGGCTGATGAACCTCCTGGGGAGCCTCGGTCGCCGGCGGGGCCGCCGAAACTAGCACCGGAGGGAGGGGTTTAGGCTCCGAAAGGGTACCGGGGGCCGGTGCTTCGATAACGTCCGGTTCGGGCGCGGGAGGGTTGGCTATCGTGACGGAGTCCGGGACCGGGGTCGGACCGGCCTTGGGTGTCGCGATCTGCGCCGTCGGGCCGGTCGTCGTCCCGCGCAGCGTTCGGGTCCGGACTCGCGCCGGTACGGAGCCCCCGAGCTTCGTGACGAAGAGCTCGGCGATCGGTCCCCCGAATCCCGGTAGGGCCGCGACCGTTTCGAAGGGGAACCCCCTCAGGTCTTCGACACTGTGGAGACCGTGCTCCCACGCCGCGGCGACCTTCGCCGGGCCGAGAAGAGGGACCCCGACGATATCATCGAGCTCCTGGCCCAGAGCGCGAACGGCCTCCTCGTGGGCGACGACCTTCTCGTCCGCGTAGTCGACCTCGCCGGTTTCGTCGGCCGGCACCGCGACCGGAACCCGGTGAAGGCGTGCTCCCGAGCTCGGGTGCTTCGGATGCGGGACGGCCTTCGGGAGGTCGGGTACGTGGACCCACCAGCGGTCGCCCGTTCGGGTCCTCCCGGTCAGGGCGTTCGGAGGCATGGCATCCTCCGCTTTCTCCACGACCCGCAGCTCGCCAAGGCCCAGGTACCGGGCGATCGGCGTGGCGACGCTGCGGAGTTCCGACGCCAGCGGGTCTTTGACCGTCACGAGAGCGATCCGGGGCGGCTTTCCCGCTCCTAGGGGGGATGCTCGTAGCCGCCGCTCGACTCGGCGGACGAGCCAGAATGCGTCCGGGGACAACGCCGGAGCCGGAGCCCGCCCACCCTCTGCGCCGGAGGGCGATTCGACATACATGTCCCCGAGGGACCACGGGAACGGGACCATCCGCTCCGGGAGCGTGTTCGAGAAGGCCACCATCGACGGGAATATCCGACGGGGGACCCCGTTGATTACGACGTCGAGCTCCTCCTGCCCGGTGGCTGTCTCCCAGCGTCGAGGGGCCATCCGCATGAGGAGATGGACGATTTGGGACGCCTCCGTGGGATATGCCTTCTGAATCTCGGACTCGACCGGTCGGAGGACCCGCTGGCGTCCGGTCCAGGGTTCTCGCGGGGAAGCGACCTCGACCCGCTGGACCCGCGCGAGACGAGCGAGGATCTCCCTCTCGGCGCGGAAACGGTCGCCGACGTCATCCGCGGAAAGGACGAGAACGAGCGAGGGCAGCACGGTCGACGGGGCTACGCCGATTGACCGGCGGAACCGGTCGACGCTCCGCACCACGGTCCGCCAGCGGTCCCACGCCGCCACGAGTTCATCATTGAGCAGGGAACGGTCGAGCCCGGCCATCGGCTGCTCGAACAGGCTCGCTCGTTCCGAGGATAGGGAGCGGTGGACCGCCTCCGCCGTGAACGGGAGGATCGGCCCGAGCACCTCCGAAAGCCCTCGGAGCAGGTGAGCCAACGTCCGAACGGCGCTGCGCTTGGTGGGCGGCGTCCCCGAGAGGGCCAAGCGAGGACGAACGAGCTCCCGGTATTCGACGAGGTCGTTGTCGAGGAAGCGGGAGGCGTGGCGATGGGCTAGGCCCGGGGCCCACTGGTCGTACAGGCTGAGCGCGAGCGTCCGCGTCCGTTCCCACCGTGCGATGATAGCCCGGTCCTCGACCTCCAGCTCCGCGAGGTACCCGCTGATCGGCCGGGCGAAGGAGGCGAGCATGGGGGAGTCACACATTGAGATGACCTCCCGCGACAGGGCCCACCATCGTCGAATGCGGTCGGACTCTCGAAGGCAACGGTCGGCAAAGCGGCCGCTGGCGGATTCCGAAAGTCCGCTGCGGACCAGGGCCGCGCGAACGGCGTCGGCCCCGTGGGTCCCGACGAGCTCGGGCGCATCGGCGGCGGCGATCGTCGGGACCAGGGTGAGACGCACATCCGGCACCGACCCTTCGATCCCCGCAAGAGCCACTAGGTGGTTTACCAGCGCTGGGACCCGTCGACGATCCCCCACGTACAGGTGGACCGAGTCCCCCTCGGGGAACGGGTCCACGCGGGCCCAGGCAGAGAGCGCGGCGACGCTCGACGGGAGCAGTCGTCTTCGCACCTCCGAGCGTTGACCACCGCACGGGCATTGTTTCGTAGCCTCGGGCCCCGCGAGACGGTCGCATTGCGCGCATTCAAGCAGGGTGACCGCACTCCCGTCTCCGCTCGCGCTTGCCTCGCTGACCGGCCAGGGAGCGACCTCGGTGTGAACGGGCAGCGGATCGTCGGGAAGAAGGCGGGAGAAGACCGCCCGGAGCTCCGGCGGAAGGCGCGCTGGTTCGAGGCACCACGCCCGTCCGGGGGCCCAGAGAAGGGGGGTTCCGCAGACAGCGCAGTGAGGGACCCCGCGCTTCACTCGAAGGCGGGCGAGGAGCGCACCGGCCTCGGAAAGGTCCCGAAGCACGAATTCGTTCGCGGTGTCGAGGTCAAGGCCCGCGTACTTGTGCATCAGAGTAACATCGAGCACCCCCTTCGGAGTGAGCAGCGGCCAGCCGGCGACGCCGATGCGGGCGGCGATCCGTGCGTCGGTGGGACCGTGGCCCGGTACCAGGGCGACGACCCCGGTGCCGCTCTCGCCCACATCCGCCGCACCGAGTATCGTGCCGGCGGGGGGAGTGAGGTCCCCGCCCATCGGGAACTCGTGTCGGAGGGGGTAAGTGTAGGCGATCCCCTGGAACTCTCGTCCCGGGCGCTCCTCGATGACCTCGAACGTCGCCTCCGGTATCCACTCTCGGAGACGGTTCAATGATGCGGCGGAGGTGAGGACGAGTTCGCGGTCCTCCCGTCGGCGGTATCCGGCCACCACGTACTTGAGGTCCGGATTCACGAGGAGCGCGCTCGCACCGAGGAGCTTCCAGGGAGAATCGACCCACACGAGAACATTAACCGTCCACTCCTTGATGCGGACCGGGAACCGCACAAGGTAGGTGTCGCCCTCCTCCTCGTTGTAGATGATCCGTTCTGGGTCGCGGGTCGTCCCGCAGGAGGGACAGACCCGGAACGACTCATCGCGTGTGACCAAAATGCCCTTCCCGGCGAGACGGCCCATAATGGCCTGTACCCCGGCGGTGCGGTTCTCCGAATCCCACGGAGCCCGCCCGTCCCCCCCGATCCAGATGCCCAGCGCGGTGAGAAGCGCGGGGACCGTGGACGGAACGGCCGGCCCGGCCCCGGACACTTGGCGAAGGGTCCCGCCGGCCCGTCGGCCGACCAGCCCCAGGTACCGGGCGTCGACATCGGCCATCACGGCGCGTTCGGCAACGAGGGAGGCGAAGTCTCCCTGGGTCCAGCCACCCGTGAATTGCCGGACGGTGGGGCCGCTCGAGGGGCCAAGCGCCCCCCCGGCCGGCGGGAGACGACGGGCTTTCCAGAGAGCCAGGACCTCGGTCTCGACCGAGTGCGGGTTGTAGTCGGCTGGGACCGGATCCATAACGAGGGACTGTTCCCGAGAACACCGATGACGGCCGACGCGAATAAATCCTCGTTCGGAACTCCCATCGTACGGGAGCCTATTCGTCCGGGGTAACTCTTATCCCGTCCGAAATCTGCCGGCCTACCGAGGAGATACGCGATGGCCTGGACCCAGCAGGAAGTCCGCGAGCTCAAGGAGGGCCGCTACATGCTCATCGACGAGGAGCCCTGCCGCATCCTGAGCATCCAGACCTCGAAACCGGGGAAGCACGGAGAGGCAAAGGCTCGGATCGATGCGGTCGGCCTCTTCGATGGCGCGAAACGAAGCGTGGTCTTCCCCGTGAAGCACAAGGTTCAGGTTCCCCTGATCGGGAAGCGGCAGGCCCAGGTGCTTTCCATGACCGATGTCGAGGTCCAGCTGATGGACCTCGAAACGTACGAGACGTTCAGCTTGTCCTTGGACGCCGAGACGAAGACCCAGGTCAGCCCGGGTTCCGAAGTTCAGTACCTCGACGCGATGGGGAAGCGACGGATTACTCGTACCTAGAGCGGTCCCCCCAAGCCCGTCGGGGAGATGGGCCGGCTCCTCGCTTCATTAATAAGGGGGACGAAGCATGAAACCGATGACCGAAGCGCGCGCAAGCCGCTGTCGGTTCGGCTCAGTTTAGGGGGGGTGGTCACACGACAGGTCCGGGCGGATTGGGGGGCGTTTCCTCGTCTCGTCTGTCCCGGATCCTACAAGAGAAGGCAGAGGCGCTGAAGAAGCAGCGCCAGACGGCCGAGGCGACCCTCAAGGATATTGACGACCAGGTCGCCAAGCTCGACCAGCTCGGGATCACCCCGACGGAGGTCCCCGAACGTCAGGTGGCGCTGCGAGAGCTCGCCCGTCGCGCCGACTGGAACGGGGTCGAGAGCCAAGCGAAGGCGATGGTCGACTACCTATCGAAGACCGTCCCGACGACGATCCAGGAGCGTAGGGCGCGGACGGCCGAGTCCGTCCGCCGGTTCTCGGGTCTCGGGCTCGTCGTGCCGTCCGAGGTTTCAACGGAGCTGGAGGCGCTCGCCCGTCCGCCCGAGGGCGAAGCGTGGTCGGCCACGGTGGCCCGGCTCGCGAAGGTGGAAGACGCCCTTCACGCGAGCGAGATGGCCCACGTGAACAAGGTCCGGGAGCAGGCGGTGGGGGTGGCGAAATGGGCTGGACTCTCGGGTCCCCGCTTGGACGAGTTCGGAACTCGCCTCGACGAGGCGTTGGTCCCCGTGAAGGACGGCCGCCTAGCCGAGGCGTTCGAGGGAGTTGACCACCTCCTACGAACGGGGCTTCCCGAGTCCGCCGAGCGCCGTCGTAAGCTCCAGGACGAAGCGACGCGGCTCGTCACCGCCGCGAAAGAGTTCGGCACGCCGACCTCGCGGCTCGACGCGGCCCTCGACGCGGGGGCGGACGCGCCCCCGGACCGGTGGCCCGAAGTGGTCCCGGCGACCGAGGCGGCTTTCCGGGAGGTGGGCGAAGCACTGCGCGACCGGTGCATTCAGATCCTCGAAGCGTTGCACACTTCCCTCAACTCGACCACCGAGTACGGAGTGGACCCAACCTCGGCCCGGCTGGCCGTTGAAGACGCTCTCGCCCGCATCCGGACGCTGCCCCCGCTCGAGGTCGGTCCAGTGTTCCTCGAAGCCCGGCGGGCGGCGGAGGAACCGATCGTCACCGTCGTCGCCGGCCTCTTGGACGAGGCCCGACCTCGCATCGCGGACGCTCGTCGACTCGGACGCGACCCGAGCGAGGTGTTCGCGGCGATGAACCGGGCCCGGGAGGCGCTTCGGCTCAAGATCTACTCCGAGGCGTTTGCGGCGAGCCAAGAGGCGCTCACCAAGGTCAGCCGACTCACCGAGGAACTCGACACCGCGCGAGACGAGCTGCAGGCCCTCGAAGAGATGGCGACGCGGTTCCGCAACACCGGCTTCTCGGTCGAGCCGTTCGACCCGGCCCTCATCCGGATCCGTGCTTCTCTCGACCGGGTCGACGTGGCACCGGCCCGGGAGCTCCTCAAGGAGACGGTCGTCCACCTGGGACGAGAGGCGCTCCAGTTCTTCGGCCAGCGCTGGACGAGCCTCGACAAGGCCCGGGAGTACGCCCGCGAACGCCAGTTCCTATCCCCCGATGCCGACCGGGACCTGAACGAGGCCCGGGAGTTCCTCGACAAGGGAGACCTCGCCGACGGTGCTGAGCGGATCTCCCGAGCCGAGACCGAGCTCCGCCGGGCCGCAGGTCCGTACGTCGCCCGTCGGGTCGAGGAGATGGAGCAGGGGCTTTCCGATATCCCCGACGAAGCGCTGGTCGCGCCGGTCCGTCGGCTGCTGGCGGACGCCGATGTGACCCTCCGGGTCAAGCAGGACCTCTTAGGGTCGATCGAGAGCCTGCGCCGATCGGAGCGGGAGTTCGGCGGGGTCGTCGCCGCGCACGCCTCCGCCCTCGTGGAGGTCCTGGAGGCCGAGCTCGAGGTCCTCGCGGGGATGGGAGGGCCGAGCGACGAGATCCAGCGCCAGATCGACGAGGTCCAACAGATCTTCAACATGGGAGACTTCGTCAAGGCCTCCCGCGCGTCCCAGGAGATCCGCACGCGGGCACAGCAGCAGCAGCTCCTCCGAAGCGAGGAGGCGGTGTCGCACGCCAAGCTGTCCTTGGTCGAGCTCGAGACGATGGGGTTCGACCTCGCCAAGTTCCGAGGACAGCTCGACGAAGCGCAGACCGCGGCCCGCGCTGGCCGGTTCGCCGACGCCTACCGACTCGCGACGCGGCTGGAGGAGTCCGCGCTCCGAGCCCGGGCCGCCGGCCAGGCGATCCTCGAAGGGATCGGTCACGCCCAGGAAACGCTCGGGCATCTCCGCGACGCCGGGGTCGACCCGAATCCGTTCTACGAGCCGCTCCGCAACGCCCGCCTGCAGTTCCAAGCGCTCGACTTCGACGGCGCACACGCGACCCTCGAGACCGTGGAGCGAAAGCTCGCCGACGAGGACGCGCGGGGCGAGACGAACCGTCTCCTCGGCGAGGTCGAACACCTGATCGAGGACGGCCGACGACTTTCCTCCCCGATGGAGCCGTTCCAGGCCCGGTGGGAGCAGCTGAGGACCGAGCAGACTACCGCTCCGCCCGAGGCGACGCGCACCGGCGCGCGGCTCCTGCACGAGGAGGTCATCGCGATCCTACGGCCGATCCTGGACGAGAACCTGCGCGGGCTCGAGCGAGACCTCGACATCGCGAGGTCGGCCGGGGTCGAGGTCGACAAGATCCTCCTGCCGCTCGGTGAGGCACGACGGCGGATCGCGCTTCCCGTGCCGATCGGCGCCGCCGCGCTGCTGGACGCGGCCCGGGCCGAGTTCATCGCCACCCGCGGATTCGTCGAGCATGCCGAGCGGGTTGCCAAGCGGGACCGCGAAGCCCTTGCGGCGGCAGACCTCTTGCACGTTCCGACGCCCGCGCTGCGCGAGCAGATGGAGCGGGTCGAGAAGCTGCTCGCCGAGCGCCAGTTCGCCCGGGTGGTCGAGCTCGGCGGCCCTCTCGAGCGGGAGCTGATCCAGGCGACGTACCAGCACGTCTCGAAGACGCTCGCCGGATTCCAAGCGACGGTCACCCGCCTCCGCAAGGAAGGGCTCGACACATCGCTCGCAGAGAACCTCTTGCACCGGGCCCGGATGGCCCTCGACGAGGGCCGCCCGGTGGAGGCGCTCCAGCTCGCGGGTCAGAGCGAGGGGGAGCTCGAGCGCGCGGACCTTCAGCGGCGGATCGCGGAGGGCTCGGTCGCGGCGACCGAGACCGCCATCGCTCGAGCGACCTCCGAGGGCGTCATCTCCTCGGTCGCGGCCGATGAGCTCGCGGCCGCCAAACTGGCGTTCCAAAACCACGAGTATCCCCCCGTACTCGAGCACACGCTCATCGCGTCCGATGCCCTTGGCATCGCGCGCGAGGGCCACCGCCGCGCACGGGATGCAATGGGCGCAGCCGAGCGCCAGCTCCGGGAGGCGTCGGAGGTCGGGGCGGACGTCGCCTCGGCATCTGCTCGCCTCGAACAGGCGAGTCAGCACCTTACTTCAGGCCAGTATCCGGACGCCACTCGGGCCGCCCGCGAGGCGACCGAGGAAGCCCGCTGGGCGATCGAGAGGCTCTTTGCGGGGCCGCTCGGCGAACTGCGTCGTCAGCTCGAGTCGACTCGGCACGAGGGTTTGGGCGCCGAGGTGGACCCGATCGAAGCGATCCTTGGCGAGGCCGAGACGGCGCTCCGGGCCCGCGATTGGGCCCGCGTCAAGGAAGCGATCGCCCGGGGCGAGACCGCGAGCGTGCGGATCATCGACGCGGTCCTCGACGGCCGTTGGCGGGAGGTGGAGGCGGAATACGTCCGAACCTCCGAGGTGCCCCCCACCGAGATCGACCGCCGGTCGGAGGTTCGCGCTCAGCTCACCGCGATGCGGTCCCGCCACGACTTCGGCGCCGCCCTCGCTCTCGTGCGTTCCGAGCTCGACCTCGCGCGCCGCCGACGGCGCGAGGAGATCGAACGGCAGATGGCGGAGTTCAAGGACCGCCTCTGGGTCGGGGAGCGGCTCGCCCTCGATACCACCCCGGTCATGCAGACGTTCAGCGAGGCTCGCGTAGCACTCGATGCCGGGCGGCCCGATGAGGCTGAGGCGCTCCTGGCCCGGGCAACGAGCTCGCTCGAGCCCGCGGTGCGGGAGCCGTTCGTTCGCCGGTGGCGGGAACTCCAGACCGAGATGAACTTCGCCCAGGAAGGTCTGCACGTCCGCATCGGACCGGTCCGCGAGCGCCTCCAGCAGGTCGAGGAGCTCGATCGTTCGGGACAGCTGCTCGACGCGGCCCGCCTTCTTCTCAAGACCGAAGAGGACCTCAACCTGAGGAAGTCGCTTCACCGCGAGCTGATGAACGTCCACTACCTCATCGATGCCGCGCTCACGCGGGCCCACGAGCTCCGGGTCGACACGTCCGAAGCGCGCGCGCTGCTCGCGGAGTCGTTGCGCCTACGAGAGACGGACTACGCCGCCGCACTCGAGAAGGCGCGAGAGGCGCTCCGCAAGCTCCAGAGCGAAGGGGTCGGGACGACCGAAGGCGCCGCGGCGGCTCCAGCGCCGGCGGCCAATCCGTTCTGGCCGTTCCGCCGACCGCCGTCCGAGCCGTAACGTCCTAGGACGACGCGAGGTACCCGGTCCCGGACCCCGGAGGGGGCACTCCGGGAAGGCCGCGCGGGGGACCGAGCGGCAGCCGGTCGTACTCGACGGTGTGCTTGATCCCCCGCCGACGGAGGAGCGCGGAGACCTGCTCGGTGATCTGGACGACCTCCTGGCAGCGCGCGGGCTTGGCGAAGTAGAACTCCGCTCGGCGCTCGTCGGCGATTGGGAATATCAGGCGCAGACCGAACGCATCCTGGCGGTTGTATCCGACGGGCTTACGGTTCCCCTTGAGGTCCCTCAGGTTCTCGTCGAGAAGCACCTCGGGGAGGAGGGGGTCGGATTCCTTTACGAACGGGCGGTTCATTTCGACGACCCGTTTGTGTATCTCGGGATAGACCCGGACGAGGTCGCGATACGACCGCTTGGGGTCCAGCAGAATGTGGCCGCTGCGGGCCTTGACCGGGGGAGTCACGACCGGGAAACGATAGCCGGGTCTTAGGTGCTTCGGGCGGGCGTTTCGGCCCCCATTTATGTCCGGACGGGGCGTAACCGGGTCATGTCGGCCACGCCGCTTCCGTCCCAAGCCTCCGTGTGGGCGCCCCCGTCCGATTTTCCGATCGTGACCACCCCCTATGTCCCCGGGTACCGAGTGACGAAGGTGATCGGCCTCACATACGGCCTGATCGTGAGGTCGCGGGGTCTCGGGCGGAACATCGTCGCGGGGTTCCGCTCGCTCGGGGGCGGCGAGATCACCGAGTACACGCAGTTGCTCGAGCAGTCCCGGCACGAAGCGCTCGTCCGCCTGCAGGACCACGCGAAGAAGCTCGGGGCGAATGCCGTGCTATCGGTCGACTTCGACACCTCCGAGATGGGTGAGGTCATGACCGAGATCATGGCGTATGGGACCGCCGTGGTCATCGAGCCCGATCTGGCCCCGGCGCAGCCGGTCGCCCTACGGTGAACGGCCCCACCGTCGAAAGGCTCAAAGAGGCCGCCCGCTACCGGCCCGTGGCGCTCCCGTAGTCTAGTGGTCAAGGATAGAGGCCTCTCGAGCCTCTGACGCGGGTTCAAAACCGGCCGGCCTCGGCCGACCGGGGAAACTCCCGCCGGGAGCACCAATCCCGGTCGGCCAATCCGCTGCGCTGTTGGGAGGGGTCCCGTGAAACGGTCCGACTCAGGTCCCGTCGTCCAGGGCGCGATACGTCCTCACCGATTCGACCACACCGACAGCGAGAAGAAGGGTACCGGCGAGGAGAAGGCCTAGGACGACGGCAGAGTCCGCCCCGCTGGACCCGATATCGGCGAACAGCGAAGAGCCCGCAGGGACCGCAGTTAGGGGGCTGAAAAACCACACGGCGATCCCAGTCGCCGCCGCGCCAAAGAAGGCCATCGAAACTTCACTGGCCCCCAAGAATGAGGCGGGAATCCCGCACACGCCCACCAGAAGGGACAATCCGAAGAGTCCTCCTCCAAGGCCCTGAGGGATCGTCATCCACAGAACTAGGCCCTCAACGAGGACCAGACCCCCGAAGAGTGCGATGGCCCTCCAACGGGTGAGCCAGTCCTCTTCCCATGAGAAGTCGTGATCGTCGAAGGTCTTCGGCCCCTCCTCCTCCTTGGTCTGTGCGTCCCTCGGGTAGGATGTCTGAGCGATCGGGTGAGGGGGCCAGGGCATCGGCTCGACCAACCGGAGTCGCGAGATATAGTCCTTTGGAAACGGGCGCGTTGCGTCTCACCCAGCACCCTGACCGCCCGCTCCGACCCTTTGCAAAGGAGGGGGTTTTCTGACGAGCCCCCAAAACCGATTTCGGAAAGATCGGAAATGACCCGCTTGCAGGTGTTTCCACCTTTTTGTCGGTGCTACCCGCCGGGAGCACCAATTCCTATCGGCCCTTCCACCGCGCTGCTGGAAAGGGGTCGTTCGCGCATCCGAACCGAGGATTATGAACCGGGGGAGCTTGTTCCGATTCGATGCCGGTTTCCCTTTGGGCGGTTCTCGGAGTTGTCCTCGTTCTCTTGGGCTTGGCTCTCCTCGTCGAATTCTGGGAAGCGGCGTACGCGATCGGCGCGGGGGTCGCGTTCCTTCTTGTGGCATTTGTCGAGTGGGGCTTGGCTCGGATTCGAGTGACGGACGACCCCGATCTGTCGCCCGATGGTAACTGACGGCTTCCCACTCCACACGACGCGCTCGAACGGGGCCGGTTCCTTTATGCGGGCGCCGTTCAATCGACCCGGTATGGCGTGGGATTTCCCGGTCGAAGGCCGACTGTTCGTCGGTGGGCTCGTGGCGGTGTGGATCGGGCTCGCAGTGAACATCCCCTCGATCGCAGTAGGTCAGGGCACCTCGATCGTCATGACCGGTGCCTTGCCTCTGGCAGGCGTAGTCCTTCTGATGCTCTCCTACGTTTTCGGGCGCACGGCTGAGGAGCGGTCCCGAGCCCGTCAGACTACCTCGTCGTAACTTCGCTCGGAGGTACCGACGAAATGGGTGGGATTCGGGAAGAGGGGATATAACGTCGAGTTGTACCCGCCCTGAGACGCTACCATGCCCCATCCGAACGAGGCACGAATCAAGGACACCTTCGCGGCGTTCATGCGAGGCGATGTGAAACCCGCGCAGCGCCTCTTCGACCCCAACGTCGTTACGCACGTGTTGCGCCACGGGCCTTCGTCCGGCGACCTGCAGGGACTCGACGCGTTCCTCGCCTGGGGAGCCAAGCTCTCCGAGCTGAGCGGAGGGACCTTCCGTGAAGAACTCTTGGACGTCGTCGCCGACGACAACACGGGGTTCCAACGGGGCGTCTTCCGAGCAACCCGCAAGGGGCGTTCGATTGAGGACCAAAGCGTGAACGTCTACCGGTTCCACCGGGGTAGGATCGTGGAGACCTGGGTGTTCTTCGGGAACCCGAGCGGGTTCGACGATTTCTGGTCCTAGACACTCCGTTGTGCGGTTTGTTGGCTCAGCCCGGTGCAGGGCAAAGGGGTCCCTTGGCGGCGATCCCCCCTTCGGGGTCTGGATTCATCCGGTTGGACCCCAAGCTTGGGCCCTCTCGGGAACCTGAGGGTCCCGTTGGGCTCAGCCTCGCGCCGCCCAAGAAGTCCGGTGTCGGCCGAGGTGCGTCGGCAGGTATATTCAGCGGAAGCAGCCACACTAACACTTCGAGCATGCCACGAGAGCATTGGAAGCCAATCGTTGCGGTGGCGGTCGTGGTGATCCTCGCGGTGGCGGGGATAGCGGGCTTCCTCTACTTCTCGGGATCCACCCCGACCTCGGCCTCCAGCAACTGTGCGCCCCCCGCGACCGCGCCGGAAACCGTCGCACCCGGTTGGCAGGCATCCTACCGCGCCGGCTGCCTGGACGCCGCGGGTATCAGGATGGGCGGGTCGGAGCTGATGCACTTGGTGGCTCACGACGGGATGCTGTTTGCGGCCGCCGGCTTCTGGGAAGACACGGCCAACATCAACTACGGAGGCACCAATTCCAGTGAGGGTTGGGCACAGATTCTGCGTCTGGACGCGCCGAACGGACAGTGGGCCGTGGACCTGAACATGAAGGGGGTGGTCCGGCCGGACATTCTCGATTCGGTGACGTTCACCACGAATGGGGCCGGAGAACCCCTGAGCCAGCCCGTCAATCTGTTGGTCACGGCGGCGTGTCAGGGGAACGCCGGCGCCGACCTCTATACGCGGAACGACACCACCGGCCTATGGGCGACGAGCAAGATCGTCTCGGGCCCCACCGGCCCCGGCTGCGACGCCCGAGCCGATACGGTCTATCAGGACCCCATCACCGGAGTGGACCGGCTCTTCGTTTCGCTCGGTGACTTGGGTGTCTACTCTGGCGTGTACGACCCCGCCGTCCCCGGTGATATTCTCTGGAGTAGCACTTCAGAATCGGGCCGGGTCGCAGTTCGCCCCTTGGCCATCATTGAGGCGGATGGGAACCTGTTCGCCTCCTCAGGCGCGCTGGTCTACGAACGCGTCAATGGCCCCTCCCCCAGTTGGCGGGTGATCGTGAACGAGAGCGACCTTCCGGGGGGAACCGCCATCGACCCGGCCGTGGGAGGGATCCGAGGGTTGACCGCGGTGCCCAACCCGAACGGCTCCGGGCAGTCGCTCCTTTTCCTTTGGGTTCCCGGCAATCAGTCCATGGGGGATATCGTCCGCTTGGATCCGAATGGGAGCGGCGGCTACACGACCACGATCGAGACCTCGCTCTCGCCCATCGCGAGCAAGTATCTGAACAGTTCAGCGGCTGTCGTCCTCGGCGCCTATAACAATATCCTGCCGGTCACCGATCCCGCGACGGGCGACGTGGACTACATTATCGGCCTGCAAACCTGGGTCAGCAACAGATCCGGACTCCCGACGATGTGGTGGGGTGACGCGAGCGGCGGCACATATGCGGGAGCCCTCTACGCCATTCGGGGCAGCACCGGGATCTACAGCATGGGCGAAGTCAACGGGAAGTTCCCGGCGGGTAACCCGCCGTTGGAAGCCATCCGCTGCTACACAATCTCGCCCTTCCCCTCCGATCATGGGAACGTGATCTATTTCGGAGGGTACGACGCCGACGATCACCTATGTAACGACACAGCATGGGTCTTCAGCACGACGCTTTCGAACGCGCTCGGCGAAGGGGACAACGGATAGACGGGCGCGAGCCCGTAGTCGGCCGTCCGCGAGCGCGGAGAAGCCTACTTCGAGTCTTGGGTTGGTGGTTCCGTCCACTCTCGCATCGGTGTGCGTCGGATCCCTGCGGCACGCGCCAGGGCGTTCTTCGTACCCTCCTTGGCTAGGCGGGGGGCGCCCGCAACGTCAGTCTCGACGTCCTTGCCGATACCTCCCAATGCCTCTCGCATCTCGTGCAGGTGCTCTCGGAACCGCGGTTGGTCAGTCTCGTCTGTCATGGACCTGGGTCTCTGAGTCCCGGCTCCTGGTCCAAAAACGTTGAGGTGGATGCGAATCGAGGGGGCGTGAGCGGAACTCCCCGCTCCGGATGCACTCCCCTTACCGCTACGGCCCCGCGCGGCCCTCGCGGTCTGGCATCGAACGCGCACGGTCCGTCTCCCACCGAATGTTGGCCCCTACTCGTTGTGGGAGCTGAGTGTCCGACCGGTCGGCACCGATGACGGGTGCGTTAGCAGCCCCGGTACCGGCTACCACTCCGTTATATGGCCCCGGCCGGCTGCCCTCGTTGTTGGGTGTGGATGATGACCGGATGGTACCAGGCTCTGGACACAAAGGAGTTGCCCCAGGGGACGATGAAGGGAATCGAGATCGCGGGAGCGAAGGTCCTGTTGGTGCACGGCTCCTCAGGGATTCGTGCGTTCGAGGACCGGTGCGGGCACATGTCCGCGCCCATGAGCATCGGGACGTTCAAGAGCGGCGTACTCAAGTGCGCGCTCCACGCCGCGGTGTTCGACGCCGAGACCGGGGCTGTCCGCGGGCAGGCCCAGATGCACGCACCGGCGGCCGGTCAACTTCCTCCGGAACTGATGACGATGATGGCCCAGATGGGACAGATCATGGCCCAGATTCGCTGCGAGCCTCTCCGCCCGTTTCCGGTCGCTGTGGAAAGCGGACACGTAATGGTCTACGTCTGATCGGAAACGATGCCTGGTCTCGAGATCGGATAGAGAATCGAGGGCCAGATAGACCGGAGAGGCGCCGTCCGGCTTGTTACTGCTCCGAGACGGACCAGAAGTCGGACCCCTCTCAGCGTTCGAATCGATCGAAGCGGGCGGCTCGACGCTCGAGCTCGAAAGCTCCCTCCGCGCTTCGGCCAGAGCTGCCTCCTGGGAGCTCCCACCCCCTCGGCATCGCCGGAACGGCGTCGCGTGCGCCGGGTGACGGGCACCTTTTTCATCCCGGCCGCGTGTCCCGCACGGGCATGAGACCGCGGGGACGGCCTCGCACGGAGATCTCGAGCCCGGAGCTCCGCCGGCTCGATGCGGCCACCCGAAGGAAAGGCCCATCGGCGGTCCGCGCGTTTTGGACCCGGATCGAACGGCACGGCACGCCGCTCGTCGAGAAGCGAGGGGGCTCGCGGCGCGATTACTGGCTGACCTTCCTCTGGCGGGGGGAACCGGGGCTCCGCAGCGTGGGCCTTAGGTCGCCTCTCGCCGGATACGTCGCCGCCGAGAGCGAACTCACCCACCTCCCGAGGACGAACGTTTGGTACCGCACCTACCCGGTCCGGGACGATCTTCGGGACCGATACCTATTCGCCGTGAACGAGCCGTCGCGGCCCGCGACGGACCCGGCCGAAGAGGTCCGCCGGATGCGGCGATGGCGGGCGGACCCGCTCAACCCGAAGGTCATCCGCTACACCGGGGACCCGAAGCATCTTCCCGAACTTCCCCGGGACCTCACGTCCGTTCGTTCGCTCGTGGAGCTCCCACGAGCTCCTCATCATTCCGAGCTGTCCCCCCGGCCCGGCGTGGAGCCCGGCCGGCTCGAGGAGCACCGGTTCCGCAGCCGCATCCTGAAGAACGAACGCCGGATCTGGGTCCACGTCCCGGCCGACGTGGAACCCGACCGTTCCGGCCTTCGCGTGGCGGTGTTCTTCGACGGCAACGTGTATGCCCACGTCATGTCGGGACCGACCGTCCTGGACAACCTGGTCGCATCCCACCGTATCCCTCCGGTGGTCTCGGTGTTCATCGGCTGGGCCCTGGGCTCGCGGAGCCCGGAGCTCTGTCGACCCTCGCCGGCCTTCGGGCGGTTCCTGGTGGAGGAGCTCCTGCCGTGGATGGAGCGGACATACAAGGTCCGCTTCCGCCCGGAGCGAACGATGCTCGTCGGGGCGAGCTGCGGCGGCCTCTCCGCGCTCCACTGGGCGGTAGAGTACCCCGGGCACTTCCGCCTCGTTCTCTCCCAATCGGGCTCGTTCCAGTCGCCGGACTTCGGACAGGTCCCGGTCGGAGTTGGACCCGATGAGGAACCGGGTCGCCTCATCCGAACGATAATGGGTCGGCCCCGCTCGCCGCTGAGAATCTGGATGGAGGCAGGGTTGCTCGAAGGCAACTACGTTCTTCCGGGGGGTACGACGTTACTCGCCGCCAACCGCCACATGCGAGACGTCCTCCGGCTCAAGGGGTACCGCCTCCGGTATCGAGAGTTCAACGGCGGGCACTGCCCCGAATGCTGGCGGGAGAGCCTCGTGGACGGGCTGGTCGACCTTTTGGGGCCTTCCCGCAATGGAGGAGGACGATGACCTCGGCCGTTGGAGGAGAAATCCTCCTGTTCGTCGCTGGAGAGCCGGATTCGGGCGTCGGTTCGTTGCAAAAGGGGAAGACCAACGTGTTCGACCGACTCATCGACACGGCCCTGCCGTTCGGTGGGCACATTCCCGTGTCCCGTTCATCGACCCCACCGGGAGATGTGCCGCCGCTGGGGGAGGGGGAGTCCTCTACGACCGACGATCGTCCGTGGCACCTTCCGCCGCAGCAGCTCCAATGCGTCGACATGGTACTCAGCGCCGCTCGTCACGAGCGGAGACAAGTGACGGTAGTGGACGTGAACCGAGCGGGCGGACAAAAAGGGCTCGTCGACCGGTGGGTCGGTGCGAACGATGTTCTACCGCTCCTCGTTCGCCCCGACGGAGCCCGGCTGGAGGGGATCGAAGAGTTCGTCCCCCAGAGGGTGCGTCGGTTCCTCGGTCAGCCGTAGCCCTCTCCTCCCCGGTTTTCAAAGCGAGAGCGAAGGCCCCAACGAGGCCCTCAGGGTTGCGTGCGCCCATCGGCCGTGGTCCCTCCGCGGGTTCGCCTTGATGCGGCGCGTGATCGACCGTAACGGCCGCGCCCCGATCGAATCGCGTTGAGAGGTCTCCGTCCGTTCACTTCAGGTCGCGGGAGAGCACAGCCGCGATGCGCTCGAGCTCACCGAGCCGATGGGTGGAACCCGTTCGGAAGGGCCCGTCCTCGGCTCCTCTTTCGACACGGATGGTCGCCTGCCTCCACTGCATCGGGTCGTTCCCCTCCACCCGGAGGGTCGTCTCGAACGCCTTCTGCCCTTCTCCCGGGACGTCGCCGAACGTCATGAGGAGAATGGTGTTGGTCGCGACGATGGCCCGGATCACCGGGCCCACCGTCTCGGCCGGGTAATGCGCCGCCATGCGATGTCCGTTGGCGAGGACGATCGTGGTCGGACGGTCGACCGACCTCGCCGTGGACAGCATCGCCTTGAGCCGGGGCGGGAGGCGGAGGAAGTCGACTAACAGCTGGAGGTCATCCGGTGGTTCATCGCCTCGGATCACCCCCGCGATGGCCATCTTCGATACCGCATTGGTGCGTAGAAGCTCGTGGGTTTCCAGTATGTGCCGGCGTTCTTCGGGGACCAGGTTGAGCGCTAGCGGACCCTCCGCCGTTTGCGGCTGGCGTCTCAGTCGGACGTCCGTCCAGAGGAACTCGGGAGTCTCCTGGGAGGCGAGGGCGTACGCAACCCAATCGAGGAGCGACCGATTCTCACCGAACAGCAGCACCGAGGTGCGGTGGCGGAACATCCCCTCCGATTGCATGGGATGCGTCGTCAGGTCCGATGGACCCAACTGGGTTGAGGACGGGGTAGTAGGCTAGGAATATGCCGATGTGGGCCCATTGGGTCAGGCCAGGTTTGTCGGCGAAAGCCCAATCGATAGACGGTGCGAGCCTACCTCTCACCGGGCGGTTCGAGATGGATAGGATTCCTGCTCGGTTCCAGACGACGCGTCGACCGTGTGGTCACCCGCCGTCCTGCCGGAGCATGGCGAGGCACTCCTCCGCTGCACGGGTCCCCGTGTCGATCGCCCCGTGGACGGTGGCGGACTGACCCGCGGCGTCCGTCGCCTCACCCGCGAAGAAAAGGCGGTCCCCGACGGGGGCCGCGAGCGCCCGACGCGCGGCGATACCGACCCCCGGCGGAAGGTAAGAATATCCGCCGCGGACCCAGGGGTCGGTGGGCCAGCGAGCCACGACCGATCCCTCGACCGCCCCGAGGGTCACGCCCGCGGGGACCACCTTGTCCCACTCCGCGACGGTGGCCGAGATGAGTTCGTCGTCGGGCAGCGCGGACCGGCGTCGCGCTTCCCGGCCGACCGTGAACGCCGTTACGAACTCCGTCCCGCTCTCACCGAGAGCGACGCGAGGACGGTAGTACGCCGTTGGCGTGCCTCCCCAGAGCAACCCGAAATCGCCTAAGCGCCGGCGCATCGTACCGTTCCGGACCCGGAGCTGAAGGGCGTAGACGTCTCCGAACGCGATCTGCTCGATCGCTTCCCGCTTTTCCTTCGGGAGGGGCGGGTCGAACACGATCGACCCGGACTTGAGGACGCCGAGCGGAACCGTGACGATCACACCGGCCGCCGAATACTCCGTGGAAGGCCCGGCTGGGCCGGTAGCACGGACCCGGACCCCGGTGGGGACGACGCGCACCTCCGTGACCGCGCAGTTCCGGCGGATCCGGTTCCCTAGGCGAGCTGTGACCCGGTCCACGAGAGCGGAGTACCCTTCCACCAGCTGGAAGTTTCGGAACCCGTACGGTTCGGGAGCCACCCGGTACTCCTCCGCCGGGCCGAGCACGCCGATCGCGTCGGGGTCGGCGGCATAGACATGCGCGTACAGGTTGGAGACGATGAGCCGGGCCACCGGGTGGACTCGCCTCTGGGCGAGGAACTGTTCGACCGAGCGGTCCGGCGGCCCGGCGGCGTCGATCTGTCGGGGCATCCGCACGAATCCGTCGTAGACCGCCCGCGTGCCGGCGACCGGGTGGAACGGCAGAGCCATCCACGGGTAGGAGGCTACTCTTCGTCCGACGATGATGCGGCTCCGTTGGGTGATGGGTAGACGACGCGTGTGGAACCCTTCCCGGGAGATCCAGGAGTGGGTCACGGCTTTGCGGCCGTGGACCATCTGGGCGCCGAGTTCCAACGGTTTGCCGTCGGCTAACCGGTAGTCCGTGTGCGCGCGGCCCCCCACCCGGTCGCTGGCCTCCAGGACGATGACCCGTCGGTTGGCGGCGGCGAGACGCTCGGCCGCGGCGAGGCCGGCAAACCCCGCACCGATCACGATGACGTCCGCGTCCTCCATCGGGGCGGTCGACAGCGTTTCTGTATAGAACTAATCCGACCAAGACCTCGCCGGGCTCCCCGAGGTCGGATATCGACCGCACCCAACCCGGTGTAGGGAGGCTGTCCCGTCAGTCCGGGGCGAGTGCTCTCTCAGAGCCGGGGAGATGACGATCGAACCAATCCGCCGTTCGCTCGGCCACTTGCTCTAGTGCGCCGGGTTCCTCGAAAAGGTGGGAGGCCCCTGGCACCACAACGAGCTCTTTCTCACCGGACAGGAGCCGCATCGTCCGTTCGTTGGCCTCCCGGATAACCTCGTCGTTTTCCCCGACCAGGATCAACGTCGGACACAGCACCCCGGCCGCGGCCGAATCGCCGAGGTCGCTCCGTGCTCCCCGCAGAACGATAGCGCCGACGACCCCCGCCCTCTGAGCCGCGGCGATCAGCGCGACCGCGCCTCCGGTGCTGGCCCCAAAGTATCCGATTCGAGCCGTTTGGGCCTCCGGTCGGGAAATCAGCCAGTCCGTCGCGGCGACGAGGCGGCCCGCAAGGAGCGGGATATCGAATCGATGTTCCGCGGTGACCTCATCCACCCGAGCCTCGGGCTCGGCGAGAAGGTCCAATAAGAGCCTGCCGTGTCCCCGAGAGTTGAGCGCAGCCGCGACGCGCCGGTTCCGCGGGCTCCGCCGCCCGCTTCCGCTCCCGTGAGCAAAGATGACGGTCCCTCTTCCAGCGCCCGGAGGAACGAGGTCCGCCTCGAGCCACACATTTCCGACCGGTATGCGCATTGCCTGAGGTTCGCGGTCCATGAGTGACGCTGAGCCGGATGGCGCCGGCGCGGGAAACGATTTCCGTTACCGCCCCCGAACTTCGGACCGCGCCTACGCACGGGTCATGCGACCGCGTCGGGGGCCTTCTCCGGGCGCGAGGGAACCCGGCTGAGCACCATCCGCACGAGAACGTACACGCCGAGGAACGCGGCCAAACCTGCGCCGATAGCGACCCCAAGGCCATACGGCTCGAGCAGCACAGCGACCACCGCGCAGAACGCGGCGAAGCTGAAGAGGCCATACTGCAGCCCATTGAGGAAGACGAAGACCGGCGCCGGACCCTGGCGGGAGTGGGTGAAGATCACGAGGGTGATCGTGAACACCGGGATCGGGCTCAATAGGCCGCTCAGTCGGGGACCCAGACCCTCCGCGGCCGTCGTGATCACGAGGACGAGCAACGCCGCGGTCAGCATCCGCAGCGGGATCTCCCACCTTGGGGCCGGGGCCGAGGTCACGGGTTCGGATTGCTTTGGAAGGAGGGCGAGCACGACCGTGACCGCGAGCACCGAACCGACGAGGCCTACCAGGACCATCGGGGGCGCCTGGCTGAGAACGAGCGTGGAGGCGACGAAACCGGCGGAGGCAACCGCAAGGCAGACCGGCCAGCGGTGCCGCAATGCGAAGCGGGCATACCCGATGGCGAACACGGAGAGCGAGATGATCCCCAGCAGCGCTCCGAGCGCCGCCGCCGCGGCGAACGCCGTTCCCTCCGTCAGGACCAGAATGAAAATGATCGTCCCCGTGTTGATCGGTAGCGCGACCATCCAACCGGCGGTTCGGTGACCATAGCGCAGCGCGATGAGGCTGACGATGCCGATGAAGGCGGGCGCGATGGCTACCTTGAGCAGGAGGAGTTCGAGGCTGACGTCCACAGCGGCCGACCCGAATCGTGTAGGTAGGCCCCATAATAGCTCGGCGGCCCCGGTCGCTGCTCGTCCGCAGCCCGCCCAACGATTCGGCAGCGGGGAGAACTCGAGGCATCGGGGCGGACGACAGCCTTTCAACCGTGGGGGCTTTCGGTACGGCGGGTTTGCCGAGACATCGCTCGACACTTCTGCGTGAGATGCTTCGAGGACGGGAAGGCGAACTGTCGCAATGACCGAACGTAGCCCGGCCCGGCCGCGGCGAGGGAGCTCTCCTCGCGAACGGGCGCAATGGCGGATGACCTACGAGCGGACGCCCTACGAACAGCTTCCCTGGTTCGAACCGGGCCCCAGCCGCGCCGTCAGGCTGGCCGTCGACGAGGGCTTCCTTCCGAAGGGAGCGGCGGTGCTCGACATCGGCTGTGGAGCCGGTTCGAACGTGCTGTTTCTCGCCGAGCACGGGTACGTGGCTCACGGGGTCGACCTGTCCCCGGGGGCCGTGGCTGCCGCCCGGTCCCGAGCTGCGCGCGCCGGTCTCGCCGTCGACATCCAGGAGGGGGACGCCCTTGCGTTACGGTTCGCCGACGGTAGCCTGAACGCGGTGATCGACAACGGTTGTTTCCACACACTCCCCTTCTCTCGGCGAGGACGGTACGCTAAGGAGGTTCACCGGGTCCTACACCCGGAGGGACGTTTCGTCCTCTCCTGGGTGGCCCGAGAGCACACGGCCGCGACGGGTCCGCCCCACCGCCCGTCTCTTGGAGAGGTGACGGCAATCTTCGAACCTCGGTTTCTCTTCGTTCGGACCGGTTTTCGGCCGGCCCCGGAAGAGGGGGAACCCTCGACGTACTTCGCGTTCCTCGCACGACGGTCGGTCCCCTATCCTCCGCGTCGGTAGGCTCGAGCTCAGCGTCAGTGGAATCGGAGCCGAGCAAGCGGGGCGCGGGGGGCCATATCGGCCGGGCTTTCGAGAGCTACGGGCGCCTGGGGTACGGTATTGTGCCCTCGGGCGCATGGGAAAAGGATGACCGTCGAGATCGTCGTGGTCGTCTCCGACGCCGACCCTGTGGCTAATGCGGTCGCGGCCGAATGGGGAACCCTCCCGGCGTCCGGGGACCATGTCGACGGAGCGCCGATCCGACGGCTTAACGAGAGGGCCCTCGTCGTGCATCGACCCGGGCCGCATATCCATGATGAGGACGTCGACCTCCGCCTGCCCTCGGAACTTCGCGATGCCCGGCCCACGCTGATCTTCCCGTCCATCCACCGAAGCGAACGGAACGTGCCCTCTCTGACGGTCCATCCCCTCGGGAATCCCGGACCTGCGGCGGAGCTCGGGGGTCGTCCCCGGACCCTCGTGCCGACCGACCCCCGACGGATGGCCTCCGCCCTTCGCCTCCTCGACGAGGGCGCGGGTGCGCTCGGGACCGATGCGACGTACGAAGCGACCCATCACGGCCCGGTCGTCCGCCTTCCCGCCTTCTTTGTCGAGATCGGGTACGCCGAGCTTCCGCACCCGCCCCGGGAAGCGGTTCGGCTCCTGGCGGACGTGATCCCCCGGATTGTCGGCGAATCGGGGGACCGCGTCGCACTCGCGGTCGGAGGGGGCCACTACGCCCCCCATTTCACGGACCTTACCCTGCACCGCCGATGGGCCTTCGGGCACATCCTATCGCGTCACGCTCTCGAGAAGCTGGACCGGGCGACCGCGGCGGAAGCATACGCTCGAACGGAAGGCGTCGAAGGAGTGGTCTACGCGCGCGCCGAGGACGCGCGTCACCCGGCGTTGGAGACAGTGGGTCCCCGACTTCGAGACCCGGATGCTCCCCCGCGGGATCGCGGAGTGGCCGGAGTCGCTAGGGACGGCGTTCGTTCGGCTTCTGGAACATGATCGCGCCGGAGCGATAGACCGCCTTTCCGAGACGCAGCGACTGGGTGGAAGCGACGCTCGGCGACCTTTCGGCCAACATCAGGCTCTCGACGATCTGACGGAAGAGCGCGCTCTGATTGATCTCGGGGTGCCGATTGAGAAACTCACTTTCCTCGGGGGTGATGGTGATGTTCTTCCGCATCATTCCCTGGACGATCATCTCCGGCTTCGCGCGCGACGCCATGGCTCCCGAAACCGCCTACACGTATAAGTGCGTATTGGTCGTCCGCCGTCGGCACTTCACCCCGCGCCGTTTCAGGGTCGAGCCAAGGGGCCGGCGAGCACCGTCACCGCGTGACGGTGGTCCATCGCCCGCTCGGCTGCCTCGCGGACTTCCCTAGGACGGACCGAACGGAGGAGCGAGGGCCATCGGGAGAGGTAGTCGGGGGGGAGTCGGTGGTAGGCGACATCGACCGCGAGCTCGTGGGCGTCCGCGGTCGTCTCGAGGGCCAATGGGACCTCTCCGACAGCACTTTCCCGCACCTGGCGGAGGGTCGACGTCGATACCTCGCGGGTCGCCATTCGTTCGAGCTCGCGGGAAAGCATCGGAACCACCTTTTCCCACCGCTCGGTCCCGGTTCCGGCCCCGACCGTCCAATACCCACCGAAGCGCATCGCCTCGAGCGAGCTCGAGGCGTGATAGACGAGGCCCCCCCGCTCCCGGACCCGCTGGAAGAGCCGGCTGAGCTGGGCTCGCCCGCCGAGGATCTCATCCGCCAGGAACGCCGCCGGATACTCCGGGTCCGAGCGGGCGATCGAGTCACCCCCGATGCGGATCTCGACCTGCGAGCGGCCCTCGAGCTCTACGGTGAGAGTCCGACGGGGTCGGACGCGGACCGGGGGGAAGTGGAGGGCAGGTGCCCGGTGTTCGGCGAAATCTGAGAAGAGGCGATGCGCGGCGGTCTCGATGGTAGAGAGCCGTGCGGGGGCGGTGACGACCAGGATCGCGTCACCGCTCGTGTAGTGGCTCCGGTGGAACGCGCGAAGCTTGGTCGGGCTGATCCGTGGGACCGAGCGCGCGTCCCCGAGGCCGGTGGATCGGTAGGGGTGGCCTTCGGGATACGTCGCGCGGAACAACTCTCGGTCCGCCCGGCTCGCCGGCTGGGCGAGCTCGCGCAACTGCCGCTCAGAGAGCTGGCGCTGGACCCGTACAAGGTCGTCCGGCGCGAACCGGGGCCTCAGAACAACGTCCGCGAGCAGCGCGAGCAGCTTCTCCCAATCGGCCGACGGACCCCAGATCGTGACCTCGCCCGACTCGGGGGCACACTCCGTAGAGAGCGAGGCTCCGGCCCGGTCGAGGAGGCGGGCGAGCGCCATCCGGTCGTAGGCGCCGGCGCCGCTCGAGAGCAGCTGGTTTACCACGAGGGCGGTTCCCGACTCCCCCGGTGGGTCGAAGCCCCAACCTGCGGGACCCACGTACGTCGCGGAGAAACTCGCCGCCCCGGGGGGAGGCGGCTGTCGCACGACGGCCAGTCCATCCACCTCCCGGCCGTACTCGAGGCGTAGCGGGTCGGCTGCTCTACTCATGGCCCGCCGCCTCCGTCGGTTCGTAGCGGACCACGACCCGAGTTTCCGGTCGGAATAGCGCCCGAGCCTGGTCCCGCACGGCTCGAGACGACACGCGCAGCAGGCGGTGGTACAGCTGGTCCTCGAGGGCGAGCGAGTGTAGCGTCGAGAAGTACCCGATACGGAAGCCGGTGCTGGTCGCTCCCTCGTATGCGAGCGCCGCCCCCCGCCGGATCCGGGTCCTCACGTCGGACATCTCTCGCGAGGAAGGTCCATCGCGGGAAAGCCGGTCGACTACCGACTCCACGGCCCGCTCGAGGCGGTCCAGGGAGACGCCGGTAGCGGCCTGGGCCTGGACCGTAAACAGGCTTGGGTAGAACCGAGGGCTCCAGCCGCTGGTGGCTCGCACGGCAAGACCCTTCTCGACGAGCGCCCGGTAGAGGCGCGCCGTCGGGTGCTCGCGCCGCCCGCGCCATCGTACGCCGGCGGAGAACACGCGGCTCTCTCCGCCGAGGATGGTGTCGAGAACGAGCGTCGCCGGTGTCGCGGGGTCCGTGAGAGCCGGCGAGCGCCACCCAACTTGAATGTAGGGGGTCGTCCCAGGACCCGAGAGCGTCGATCGACGTTCCCCGACCGGGACCGGCTCGACGTCACGGACGGTCACGTCCTCCCCCCAGGGTGGGAGCTTCGAGAATCGACGCCGTACCTCGTCCTCTGTGTGCCGGGGGTCGAAACCTCCGGCGACCACGAGGACGGCGTTCCTTGGACCGTAGAAGCGACGGTAGTACTCCCTCAACTGCTCGGCGGTCATCTCCTCGATGTCCCGCCGTCGCCCCAGCGCGTCCCACCGGTAGGGATGGACGCGGAACGCGAGCTGGAAGAGCTCCTCCTCGACGCGGAACTCGGGCCAGTTCTCGTTCCCCTCTCGCTCGGAATGGATGACCGTCCGCTCCCGGGCGACCTCCTCGTCCGTGATCGCCGCCCGCGTCATACGGTCGGCTTCGATGGCGAGCGGAACGGACAGGTGGTCGCGCGGGACCGTCGTGAAATAGGCAGTGAAGTCGGTGTCGGTGAACGCGTTGAGTTCCCCTCCCACCTTGAGGACCGCCCGGTCCACCTCCCCCTTCCCGTAGCGAGGCGAGCCTTCGAAGAGCATGTGCTCCACCCAGTGAGAGGCGCCGGTGATCCCCGGTCGCTCGTTCTTAGACCCGACCCGATACCATACCCAAACGCTCGCGGTCGGGCTGGTTTCCTCGGGCGCAAGGAGGACCCGAAGCCCGTTCGGGAGCGTAAGCGACCGGACCTTCGGGCGTCGGACCCCCGACCGAGCCATCGAACCAGCGCCAGCGCTCCCCGCATATAACGCGCCTCCCGACCGGGTGACGGTCGAGGAAGGCCACCTCACCCCCGGGCACAACCGTTAAGCGAACGGCCTGACCATCGGCCCCCGTGCATCCAGCGCTCCGTCTGGTGCGCGCGGGCAACCTCGGGGTATCGTTCGTCGGTACTCTCGTCGGCGGACTTGTCGCGCGGGGGACGGGCATCTCCGTCCCGGTTTGGGTTTGGATAGCGCTCGTGCTAGCGGGCCTTTCGACGGCATTCGTGACCGCCGGCGGGAACGTCCTCAACGACCTGCTCGACCTGGAAGGGGACCGGACCAATCACCCGGACCGTCCCCTCGTTACGGGTGCGGTCTCGGCCCGTGCCGCGCGGGGGCTCGCCGGGGCCTTCTTCGTCCTGGGCGTCGCCGTGGCGGTGCCGGTCGCGATCGCGGAGCCGCTCGTGGCGGTCATCCTCGCCGTGGCGGTGGCGATGCTGCTGGCATACGAGTTCCGTTTCAAGAAGGCCGGCTTCGCGGGGAACCTTGTTGTGGCGTTCCTCACCGGCGTGGTCTTCCTCTACGGCGGAGCGGCCGCCGGCGACGCGGTCGTGCTCCTTCCGTTCGCGGTCATGGCGTTCCTGGCCACCCTGAGCCGCGAGGTGATCAAGGACATGGAGGACATCGCCGGGGACGTCGGGCGGACCACCCTACCCAAGCGGTATGGGCTCCGAGCCGCCACGGCGTGGGCACGAGGGGCCGTGATCGGAGGTGTAGCGCTGAGCTTCGTTCCCCTGGCCTGGTTCGTCAACCTCGTTTCGGGGGTCGGGATTATCTACGTCGTTCTGGTCGGGACCGCCGACGTGATCTTCGGGGTGTCGATCTGGCACCTCCCCGACCGTCTGCACTACGAGCAAACCATGAGCAAAGTGGCGATGACCGTGGCGCTGTTCGCGTTCCTGGTGGTGGCGTTCCGGTGACGAACCGCCCGCCCATCGGCCGCGTCGAGCAGTACCTTCGGCAGCACCTCACCTGCGGCCCTCTCCACTTCACGTTGATCGACCCGGACAAGTCGCCCGGCGAGAAGGCCGCCGCCTTGGCCCGGGGCGCGGTCGCGCTCGGGAGCCACGCCATCTTGCTCGGCGGCTCGACCGGGATCTCCCGGGATGTGATGAGCGATGCCGCTCGTGCGATCAAAGCGACCGCCACGGTCCCGGCGATCATCTTCCCGGAGGGACCCGGGTCGCTCACGCCCGACGCGGACGCGGTCCTGTTCATGAGCCTCCTCAACTCCCGGAACCTCGACCTGGTCATCCGCACGCATGCCCGCACGGCCGCAACGGTCTGTCGGATGGAGCTCGAGGCGATCCCGATGGGCTATCTCGTCATCGCTCCCGGGATGCGAGTGGGCCAGGTCGGGTCCGTAGACCCGGTCGCGCGCGACGACCTCCCGGGGGCGACCGGCTACGCGCTCGCGGCGGAGCTTCTCGGAATGAGGTTCGTCTATCTCGAGGCCGGTTCGGGGGCCCCGGCGCCGGTCCCCGTGGAGATGGTACGGGCGGTCCGCGAGGCGATCGACATTCCCCTCATCGTGGGGGGGGGAATCCGGTCCGGACCCGAGGCGAAGGCACTGCTGGAAGCGGGCGCCGACGTCCTTGTAACGGGTTCGATCACGGAAGAGGAGGGTCTGGGGGCGTCGTTCCATGGGATCCTTGAGGAGGTGCGTCGGGCCCGTGGTGGCTGATCCGGACGTCGGCCTCGACGACGACTACCACGAGATCCGCCGGGGGCACGTTCTCTTTCGCGCCCCTTCCCCGCCGGTCACCTACGCACTCATCCTGGTCACCAGCGCGGCGCTCTCCGCCCTTCTGTTCCTCCCCGACGCGACCCGGTTCCTGGAAGGGTTCCTGGTGGTCGGCGTCCTGCCCGCCTTCATCGCGTCCGCCATCACCACGCCGCTCTGTTCGTTCTTGGGCGGCCGGCTCGAGTTCCACCGGAGCGCCTTCTTGGTCCTCACGGTCATGGTCATCCTGGTGCCGCTCGCCGCGCTCTGGCGGCTCGCGTACTGGGTCGACCCCACGCTCGTGCCGGGGCTCGTCTCGCTAGGCGTGTTCCTAGTCGGGCCCGCGTTCTGGTTCCGCCATGCCAGCCTCTACGGGGTCTCCCGCCCGAGCCACACTCGCATGCTCTTGCCATCTCTCCTTCAGCCCGTTCTCTACGCCGCGGGGTTCTTCCTGCTCGTCCCTCCCACGCTCACCCTAGTAGAGGAGGCCACCGCGTTCCTCGTCCTCGGCTTCATCGCGGCCGTGGCCATGGTCCGAGCGTCCGACCGCCCGATCCGTCGAGAGTTCGGGATCTCCGGCGTCTCCCTCATCCGGCCCCTCCTCGACCATGTCAGCCGCCGTGACCCGGAGGCGACCGGCGCGCTCGAGGCGTTCTTCTTGAAGGGCGCGATCCCCGGGAACATCGAGGCGAGGGCCGTTACGTTCTCCCGCGGGGGCTCCCTGAAGGCCACGGTGGCCCTGCCGACGGTCCACCCTGGGCCGTTCGCCGCTCTCGGGTCGAGCGACCTTCCGCGCAAGCTCGCGGAGAAGCTGGGGCCATCCGCGGGAACTGTCTTCGTCCCCCACACTCCGTGCGACCACGACCTCGACCTCCCTTCGGAACAGGATGTCGACCGGGTCGCGTCGGCCACCCGCGAACTTCTCCGCGAGCCTCCCGAACCGGGCCCGGTCCGAGCGAGCCCTCTCGTCTTTCCCTATGAGGGTAGCCTCGTACGGGCGCAGCTCCTCGGGGACGTTGTTCTCCTCCTGATCACCCAGGCTCCCAAGCCGACCGACGACATCGCGTTCAGCGTCGCCGACCGGATCGTACGGGAGGTCGCGCAGGAGGGAGGACCCCGGGTCGTCCTCGTGGATGCGCACAACTCCTACGTAGAAGGGCAGGGGGACATCCTGTACGGGACTCCTATCGCCGAGCGGCTGGTGGTGGACGCCAAGGCCGCCATCCGAGCGGCGGTCGCCGGCGCTCGGGAAGGGCCGATCGAGGTCGGGACCGCGGTCCGGAAAGGGTACTCGATCGGACGCGACGGGATCGGACCCGAGGGGTTCCGAGCGTTGGTCATCCGCGCGGGGGGGAGCACGACGGCCTACGTGCTGATCGACGGGAACAACCTCATCTTGGGGAAGCGGGACCCGATCGTCCGCTCCCTCCTCGACCGGGTCGACGTGGCCGAGGTCCTCACGACCGACAACCACGTGGTCCACGAGGTCGATGGAGGCATCAACCCCGTCGGGGAACGGTATCCGCTGGAGGCGTTGATCCGGGAATCCCGCGCGGTCCTTGAAGAGGCGCTCCAGAACCTCGAGCCGGTCTCCGTCCACTTCTCGGAGAAGGGCGTCTCCGATGTCCAGGTACTGGGACCCGGCTACACCGCACGGCTTTTGACCTCGCTCGGCGACACCCTGTCGATGTTCACGCACATGTTCGTCGCGTCCCTCCTCCTGCTCATCACCAGCTCCCTCGTCATCCTGCTCGCGGTCCGCTGAGGGTCCTGTGTCACCGTCGTCCACCGCCCCAAATCCGGTCGAAGCGGGACGGGTCATGGGGGAGGAGAACCTCCAACTGCTCACGCAGCTCGTCTCGATCGCTCCGACGAACCTCGAGGACGTCGGTCACGGCCGTTGGGAGAAGCCGAACTACCTGCGGGCGGCGGACGCAGTCGTCCGGGCCGCCCGCTCGGCGGGCCTCGCTACGAGGGTCTACGACCCAACGGTCGTGGGCGATGTCAAGGGTGACTGGCATGGCGCTCCGCGCCCGAACGTCATCGCCGACCTCGATGTGGGGGCGAGCGAGACCGTTCTCATCCTCGCCCACTTCGACGTCGTGCCGGTCCCGGCCGAGCAGCTCGGGCGCTGGAGGAGCCCTCCGCACACCCTGACCCTCCGGGGGAACGGGCGACTGTACGGTCGCGGGTCGAACGACGACCTGGGCAGTGGCATCATCACGTCGATCGCCGCCCTCCGGAGGCTCTCCCGGGAGTCCGACCTCCGAAGGAACGTCCGTCTGATCGCCTGCTGCGACGAAGAGACCGGGGGCGAGGGGGGCGTCGAGGCGATCAAAGCCCACGATGCGCGGCTCCCCCGGGGCGACCCCGAGCGCATCTTGCAGGGCGACGTCGCGCTCATCCCGGACGGAAGCCCGGAAGCGACCGCCGGTTCGAGCGGAGTTGCGTTCCTCGACGCGTCGTTCCAGGGCCTAGCCGAGCTTCGCGAGGCGATCGCGTACGGCCAGGCGCTTGTTGACCTACACGAGGTCGCACGGCTATGGCGATCCATCTACCCATCTCCGGATTGGCCGGACCGTCACGCCCCGGAGCCGGTGATCACCGGTCGGGCGAGCGTAACTCAGTTCGACGTGACCGACGTCGCCCCCCCCGAGCACGGCGTCCGCCTCGTCGCGGCCCATGCGGAGACCGATGCCGCTAACCAGTCGGCCGCAGCGGTCACGCTTCTCTTCCGCGGAGGAGCCGAGGAGCTGCGCGCTCTCCCCGCCCGTCTCTCGCCTCTCGTGGGCCCCCCCTTCCGATTGGAGCCCGCACGCGCCACATCGCTCACTGTTGCGCCCGGGACTCTCGCCCTTCAGCTGATCGGCGAGGCGACCCACGGGGGCTACCCTCACTACGGTCACAACCCGGTTCCCCCCACCTTGCGTCTCCTCCAAGCGGCGGTCGAACGGGGCATCCTTGACGGCCGCGCCCGGGGCGCCGCCTCGTTCACCGTGGACCTTCGCCTCATCCCGGAGATGGAGCTCGTCACCGGTCTTGACGCCGCTCTCCGGTACGTCCGAGCCTACATCGAGAACCGCTCGCCCACGGCACGGATCGCCGCGCCTCCCGCCCGGTGCCGGGCCGGGTACTCCCTCCCCATCGACCATCCGGAGCTCCTCCGCCTCGAGAGGATCCTCGGAGAGACCCTGGGCGTGCACGGGGTCCGGGGCGAGTACGGCGGGACCGACGCGAGCGCGCTAAGGGACCTCACGACCCCGAAGGGCGAGCCGATGCCGGCGCTCGTCTTCGGAAGCATGGACCCCGAGGCCCACATCCATGACGCCGAGGAAAGCGCGGCCCCCGCGAAGATCGCCGCGGTCTCCGTTACGATCGCCCGGTTCATCCGCGAGCCATAATCCCAGGACACGCGCGTGGTCGACCCGTGGCTTTCGTCCCTGATGGCGGTCCTGTGGATCCTCACACCGGCCTACATCGCGAACGCGCTCGCGACTCTACCTCGGGGTCGAGGACCCCCCATGGACTTCGGGCGAGTGTGGCGCGGGGACGGACGGCGGGTCCTCGGCCCCTCCAAGACCTGGTCCGGGTTCCTGTTCGGCGGGCTTTGCGCGATCCCGTTCGGGTTACTCGAGGCCGGTCTGATCCTGGCCGCGCCTCCGCCGTGGAAGCTCGTCCCCGTGCTCGCCCCGAACCTCGTTGCCGCCGTCTTTGTGGTCGCGCTCCTCACATTCGGCGCGATGACCGGGGACGCGCTCGGCTCGTTCATCAAACGCCGCCTCGGAAGGGAGAGCGGCTCTCGCGCGATCCTGCTCGACCAGCTCCCCTTCGTCCTGGTCCCGATCGGGCTCGGGTTCGTCCTCTATCCGAGCGTGTTCGTACCGGTATTCATCAGCGGATGGGGGGTTTTCTGGCTTCTGGTCGTCACCCTCGGGCTCCACACGCTTTTCAACTGGATTGGGTACAAGGTCGGTCTGAAGAAGGTGCCCTGGTGAACGCTCCGGTCACAGACGCCGAACCCGGCCACACGGAGATCGTGCGCACCCTCCTGGACGCGGGAGCTGTGCGGTTCGGCGACTTCACCCTCGCCTCGGGCGAGAAGAGCGATGTCTACATTGACGTCAAGCGGGCATGGACTGACCCGAAGCGCCTCGACCTGCTCTCGCGGGCCCTCGCGAGCCGGGTCGGCCCGGTCGACCGGCTCGCGGGTATGGAGCTCGGGGCCGTCCCGCTCGTCGTGGCGGTCGCCCTGCGGACCGGCCACCCATATGTCGTCCTCCGCAAGGCGGCGAAGGAGCACGGCACGCGGCAGCCGTACGAGGGAGACATCACGCCCGGGCTGCGAGTCCTTCTGATCGAGGACGTCACGACTACCGGGGGGAGCACCCTGCGGTCCGTGGAGATCGTCCGCGGAGCCGGGGGCGTGGTCGACCGCGTCCTGGTGGTCGTTGACCGGGAGAGCGGTGCGGGGCCCCGCCTCGCCGCGGCCGGGATCCGCATCGAACCCCTGGTGACGTTGTCGGAGCTTCGCGGGGCTCGTACGTGAGCGGGGCCGTTCGCGCGGACGGTACGGTTCGGTTCGAAGACCCGTCCGAGGCCGGGCAGGTCTACGGGAAGGGATTCTTCGGCACACCCTCGTCCGACGGGGGCCTCACGCTCGATCGCTACGAATCGGTCTATCTATCCGAGATGGGCCGAGCGGACCTTCGCGGCGCGGCGGGGCAAGCGGTCGCATGGTCGACGGTGTTCCGGCGGGCGGTCCGGGCCGATCCGGGGTTCGCGGTTAGATACCTCGTGTACCGGGACCTCCGACAACGCGGATACGTGGTCCGCGCGAGTCCGCCGCCGGTGGCGTTCACCGTCCTCCCGCGAGGCGGCACGCTGCACAAGACCCCGTCACGGTACTGGGTCGAGGCGGTCAGCGAGCGGGTACCGTTCGACCTCGCGCGACTGTTCGACCTCGCCGAGCGGGCCCAGACCGCGAAGAAGCTCCTGCTCCTCGGTCTGGTCGACGAGGAGTCCGACCTCACGTATTACCGGGTCCGGCGCCCGACCCCTACGGGGGCGCTTCCCTCCCACGCGGTCTCGACACCCGCCGAAGGGTGGCTCTCCGAGGACCGGGTGACGGTCCACAGCTCGCCCGCCGCTTCCGAGCTCGGCAAGGAGCTCGCGTACGGGAGCCGGATCGGGGACCGTCTCGAGCTGAGCCTCCTCGAGGCCACGTACCTGTGCTCCGAGCATCAGCTCTCCCTCCGGGACTCGAAGAGCGGTCGACCGGTTCCCCTCGAGTCGCTCGAGCGACGAGCCCGTCGTCTCGACCCGCTCTTCTTCGAACGACTGGCCGCTTATCGCCAGCTCCGGGGTCGTGGGATCGTGGTCAAGACCGGGTTCAAGTACGGGGCCCATTTTCGCGCCTACCCGCGGAGTCCGGAGCATTCCCACGCACGGTATCTCGTGCAGGCCGTCCCGGCGACGCACGTCGCGTCCTGGATCGAGGTGGCGGGAGGGGTCCGAGTGGCCCAAGGGGTGCGGAAGGAGTTCCTACTCGCGGGCGTGCGCTCGGACGCTCAGGTCCGGTTCCTTTCCCTCGAGCGGGTCCGACCCTGAAGGCACGGCCTGACAAAGATCCCCCGGGTCGAATGGACGGACGTGCACCGGGACCGGGGACGTCACCTTCCCGAGCAACTATGAGGGGTCGTTAGATGTCCCGGCTCGAGGAGTGAGTGATGCAAGCCCCATTCGCGGGTTCGCAACTCCCACGGATGGATTGGATCGAGGTTGGGGAACCTCCGACTGAAGTGAGGGCATGGCGCGCTGCCCGGCTGAAGAAGGCCCAAGCCTTTGGAGGGATTCTGATCGGTGTCCTGGTCGGTGGCATCGCCGGATTTCTCGCCGTCGCACGCTGGCCGGGCACGCAAACCTGGCCGTTGGTCACGGAGGTGGAACTGTTCCTGGCGATCGCGGTCCCTGTCGGACTCGCCGAGTTCTTTGTCAACCGATGGACGCTCGCGCGAACGGCCCGTAGAAACCTCCTCCACGTGCGACGAATGACCGTTGTCGGTGGGAAGCTCCACATCGACCAGGTCTCGGGGCCACCGATCGAGCGGCCGTTGAAACAGGTCCATGTTTCCAAGGAAGCGATCGCCGGAGGCTGGTTCATGGTCTCGCTCCTGGCGGGGCGCAGCGCGTTGGTCTTCTTCGTCCCGCCGCTGACGGCATCGGCCCTCGTGGGCGAAATCGGCCGATAGCCGGGCGGACGCCCCGCGCGGGCAGGCCCGCGCCCCCCACGGTGCTCGCGGTCGTTCTTCGGTCGACTGCGTAACCGAGAAACGGTAATGGAGGAACATCGAGTTGAGCTGTCCATGGCTTCTCACCGACCTTCGAGGGAATTCAACGGCCACTCGTTGACCGGCGAGCTGCGGTGGGTGATGGTCTGCCCGCCGAGGAACGCAGGGTGGGATGACCCGCGGAGGTCGAAGGCGTGGCGGGAGCTCGGGTTCCGGCATGCTCCCGATTTCGACGTTGCGCAAGAGGAGCATGACACCCTCTGCCGATTGCTTCGGGAGAGCGGGGCTGAGGTGGTGGCCATTCCGGCCTCCGGATCGCTCACGCTCGACGCGGTCTATGCACACGACGCGTCCCTGCCCACGGACTACGGCCTCATCCTCATGAATCCCGGGAAGAAGAACCGGGTTCCCGAGGCCCAAGCGCACGCGGCGTTCTGCGGAGAGTTGGGCGTCCCGGTATTCGGGGCGGTTAAGTTTCCGGGAACGACCGAAACGGGCGACTTCGTCTGGCTCGACTCACGGACGCTGCTCGTCGGCCGCAGCTATCGGACCAATGCAGCCGGAATCGAGCAAATACGCTCGTTGCTCTCCTCGAACGATCCCCGAAAGGCTGTCACCGTGCTGTCGGTGCCGCTGCCTCACGGGCCCGGTCCTTCCGAGTGCCTGCATCTGATGTCGTTGATGAGCATGCTCGACGAGCGGACGATCCTGGTCGACCTTCCATCGCTGGCCGTGGAGACGGTCGAGCTGGTGAACGAGCGCGGGGTTCGACTCATCGAGATTGATTACAGCGAACGGGATACCCTGGCCTGCAACGTGCTCGTCCTCGGGAAGGGACGCTTGATCGCGATTCGGGAGAACGCGAAGACCAACCAGCGTCTGCGAGACGCGGGGTTCGACGTGCGGACTTTTCCCGGGTCCGAGCTCTGTATCAACGGGGCCGGTGGGCCGACGTGCCTGACCCGCCCATTGATGCGGGCGTAGGCGGGAGCGGTCGTGGACGTTCGTGCTTCCCGTGTCGGCCGGAGAACTGATCTCGCCGCGGGTTTCTACGTTCTTCTCCGAGGACCGTTGGGTGTCGGCAAGACGACCGTCGCGGAACGGCTCGCACGGGAGATCCGGGGCGAATACATCTCGATCGACCGAATCCTGGACGAGCGTGGATTGGAGAGTTGGTACCGCGGCTACTATTCACAGAGGAGCTTTTTCCGGGCCAACGCGTTCGCAGCGAAGCGTGCCCGGGAACCGTTGGACCAGGGCACGACGGTCGTCTTCGACGGAAACTTCTACTACAAATCCCAGATCGAGGACCTAATTCGGCGCCTCGACTACCCGCACTTCGTCTTCACATTGAAGGCGCCGTTGAGGGTGTGCATCGACCGGGACCGGAGGCGATCCCCCTCCCTCGGTCCCGAGTCGGCCCGAGCAGTCTACGAAAAGTCCACCGAGTTCGACTATGGAGTTGAGGTGAACGCGACTCGTCCGGTCCGGTCGATCATCCACCAGATCACATCGAACCTTCCCCGGCGTCCCGGCCCGAAGATGCGGGGACGAGACCCCTAAACTGTCGACTCCCCCGCCTCCCCGATGTGGCGGCTCGGGCGGGACTTGGTCGAGGGTCCTCGCGAAGGGTGGTCCGAGGCTCGTCAATTGGAGTTGACCCAAAAACTTCATAATGTACCTCAGGGACAGGGCGAACGGTTTCCACCATGTCGATCCCGATGGTCGATTTCGACCGGTTCCTGTTCGCGTTCACTATCGGCTCTCACATACTGCTCGTCTCGCTCAGCATCGGACTCGCCATCATGATCTGCGCCGTGGAGTTTCTCTCCGCCCGGTCGAAGGACAAGTACTACGGGGCGCTCGCACGACGTCTCGTCCGTCCGTTCGTAGTGTCGTTCGGCATCGGAACCGCCAGCGGCATCGTCATGGCGGTCGAGCTCGTCAACCTCTTCCCGGGATTCATGACCCTGGTCTCCAAGACCGGGGTCATCTCGATCTTCTATGTCGAGATATTCGCGTTCTTCCTCGAGACCGTCTTCCTCGTCGTCTACGTCTACTACGGGCGGTTCTTCCACGGCCGCTACACCCGTTGGCTCCTCACCCTCCCCATCGTGATCGGGACCCTGCTCTCCGCGGTGCTCATCGTCATGGTCAACGCCTGGATGAACACCCCGAACGGGTTCGACATCAGCACGTACCTCGCGACCGGGGCCGTCACCGGGGTCGACCCCTGGGCGCCGTTCCTCACCCCGTCGACGGGTTACGAGGTGTTCCACGTCCTTGCGACCGTCCCGCTCACGGGGATCATGATGATCGGCGGCTTCTTCGCCTACCGCTACCACAAGAGCTCGCACCCCGATGAGCGCACCCTCTTCCTGAAGGGTCTCCGCATCACCGTGGCCCTGAGCCTCGTCCTTGTTGTCCTGTCGGTCCTATCGGGGATCCTCCAGATCGAGAACCTGTACCAGTACCAGCCGCTCAAATACGCGGCCATGGAGCTCAACGTGAATCCGGGAACGAACCTTCCGGAGAACCTGTTCGGCTGGCTCAACGGCACGACCGTCGTGGGCGCCATCCAGATTCCGGGTCTTCAGGGGATACTCAGCAACCACGCGAACGTGCCGGGGCTCTCTCAGTACCCTTCGTCCGACTGGCCCCCTCTGATCATCCATGACACGTTCGACACGATGGTCGTCCTCGGCGTGCTGCTCGGCCTCTTCCTCTTCGGGTACGCCGGGCTTTGGGTCCTGAAACGCCGACCGTTCGACCGACGGTTCCTCGCGTGGGGCTTCGTCGTGTTCACCGTCGTCACGACGTTGGTCATGGAGCTCGGCTGGATGACGGACGAGCTCGGGCGGCAGCCGTGGATCGTCTACAACGTCATGACGGTCAGCCAAGCCGCGAGCAACAACTCGGACCTGTTCTATCCCGGCCTGGTGATCATCGCCGCGTACATCTTCCTCGTGCCGTTCACCTTCTGGTTCATGGCCCGGGTATTCCGGAGCAAGGCGATCGAGGTCGACCTCGCCGGCCCGTCCGAGGGGACCGATGTCAACTATTAACTGGCTCTTCGAGATCAATTTCGCCGTCTTCTCGATCTTCCTCGCGCTGTTCCTCACGGAGCTGATGGGTGGGGTGCTCCTCCTCCTCGCCTACGATCGGGCGAAGCCGAAGGTGCTTCCCTACATCGTGCCGATCTGGGAGGTGACCGGTACCTTCGCCGCGTTCTGGGTCGTCACGAGCGACTTCGCCTATCCGAACATGCTGATCCCCGTCGCGAGCCTGTTCGGGGGGCTCATCGTCGTCTTTCTCATCCTGATCGTCGCGCGGAACGCCTCCATCTCCTTCGCCGAGCTCATCACGAAGCGCGGCTGGGTCGACGAGCGCAAACTGTACCAGGCGTACGGGTTGGCGACCCTCCTTATCGGCGTGGTCGTGCTGGTGGCGCTCTCGGCAATCGTGAGCGGCGCCGGGGTCGACCTTTCGAACCTCTCCTTCTCCCTCGGAGGCTGGATCGGGAACGCCGGGAGCGCGCTCTATGTCCTGGGTGCGGTGGTCATCGCGGTCGGTCTCGCGCCGGTCTTCTATGCGTTCGAGCCGCTGCGTCGCCTCACCCTCCCGGTGACCGCCGTTGGAGTGCTCATCGAGGCCGGGGCGCTGTACCTCTACGCGAGCAGCTTCCTCTCCGCGTCGTTCCTCATTCCCGCAGTGCTCACGCTTCTGCCTGCGCTCCTCTTCCAAAGCCCACGGACCGCACCGATCGTCTCCCACAAGCTCGTTTTCGCCGTGGTGGCCGTGGCGATCATCTTCTCGCTGAGCTACCTTGTGTACCCGACCGCTTTCAACGGGGGGATCACGGTCGACTCCGTCACCACCTCCGGGCCAATGGTGGGTGCGTTCTACATCCTTTCCATCGCGGGCGCGGTCTTCATCGGTCTTCTGATGGCGCTCTACCTGACGGCGGTCCAGCGCTCCATGCGGACTCCCGCTTCCCCTTCGCCCTCTCCCGCGCCCGCGGCTCCGACCTCCCCGAACCCCTGACCGACGGACGACTCTCCCAAACGGGAGACCCGGCAGGGCCGACGATCGTTCGAAGCCGCGCGAGTGGGACCCGACCGCCCGGCCCTAGGGTGTCGGGCCGGGTTGCGGGCTCGGTCCGGAGAGCCGTGGGATCTTGACAAAACCCAAGAAAAGGAGGACGACCCCGACGAATTCGGCGTAGTAGAGGGTGACCGGAATCGAAACGAGGTACAGGGCACCTGCCGCCGAGATCACCGCCGTTCCGAACGCGATGTAGAGGAGGTTAAACCGGCGCTGCCGGATCGCCCCGTAGAGCGAGCTCACGATCAGGAGGATCGCCGCCGGGACAGTGATGAGAGTTGAGAGGATTTCGATCAGCGGAGGAGGAAGCCCCGAGACGACCCCACTGACCACAATGCCCGAGGAGACAGACTCGGTCAGGCCGCAGATAAGCAGTCCGACGCTCATCACACCCATGTAAGCGAACCAGAGGGTCCGCCATCGGCCCGACAGCGCCAGCTCCGCGGAACCCAGCGAGAGGATGCCCACCAGTATCGCGACCAGGATGAGGTAGGATTGGATCAGGGGCTCGGACCAGACGCCGACATAGAGCGGTACTTCCTCGGCCAGGGTCACGAACACGAGGAACAGCCCCACGCTCCAGTACAGGTGACAGGCCTGGCGCTCCCGGTAGAAGCGACGGAGCACTATCACGGCCAGGAGGAGGGCGGCGGCGCTCAGGACACCCAGCGAGGCAGCAATCGCGGTCGAGCTGGACAGCATCTGTTCCTCGCGGGGGATGTGAGCCCCTCATATAACGGGTCGTCAGCTCAGTCGAACCGAGCCCCGTCGCCTTCGCCGTCCGGTCCATTCACCGGCCGCGGGAATGTTCCGCTGAGAAGCTTGGTCAGGGGTTTCCCGCCGATGAGCCCTCGGTTGTACTCGGGTCTCCCGGCTTTGGAGGGAGCCGGCGGAGGAGTTGGGCCCGGACGGCGGCATCCTGGGGACCGTTTCGGGCCTCGAGAGCGGCAGCGACCGCCTCCCGGTGGGCCGTAGGCCGATTGCCTCCGAACTTGAACTTCGCTCGGACGTCTCGGATGTGCAGCCGAAGGCCCCGTATTGCCTGGAATTGGCGTGCGTATGCGTTGTCCCCCGCCTCCACCCGTGCGTGGCGGCCCTCCGGCTGAAAGTGGTTCATGAGGTCGGTCAAGAGTTGCGCCAGCTCTCGAGGGTCATCGACGATCTGGCTGTCGCAGGTCAGTTGAACCGTTGCATAGTAGGAGGTCGGGACGCCCCATTCCTCCGGGGCCTCCTCGCCCGCGTTCACGTAGCTCGGGATGTAGGTGTAGTCTGCGAGGACGGAGAGGAGAGCGACCGGGCGCTCCATCAGCGCCTCCCAAACTGGGTTGTCTCGGACGAAGTGCAATACGACAGTCTCCTTTCCATCGTAAGCGAAGTGGCTGGGGTTGACGATCGGCAGCTCCCGGCCCGCTCCTGGAGTGATGAGCGTGCCAAAATCGTGCTTCTGAAGGAATTCTCGCCACTCGGCGTCGGTCAGCGCTCGGTCGGCAGGGCGGATGATCATCGGGCGGGCTCCGACTGGAGGCGCGGCTCTGCTGCCGTGGGGGCCGTCGTCACGGCTGTCATTCTGAACGGGACGACTCCGGCGGAATATAAGCGATGACCGAAGGCGAGGAAGAGTGGGTCGTCCTCGGCGATTCGTCCGGGGTCCTGCGTCGACGCCGAGCGGGCCCGGCAAACGGTCCCTGCGTGGACATCGGCGTGACCGTATCACCGACGGCGAGGAGGAGCGTCCTGAGCGCGAACACGTGGGCCAGGTTAATAAGCCCCGTTCGCGGGTATTGTCGCAGTGATGGACCCCGGGAGACGACCTCCGACCTCGTCTCCTCCGTTGATTGGACGCAAGGAGATCGTGGAAGACGTAGGCCAGTTACTGGCCCAGGCCCGAGAAGGCCGCGGACAGGGACTCATCCTTGCCGGGGCAAGGGGCACGGGGAAGAGTCAGCTCCTTCGTGCGATCACTGACCTTGGCTCACGCAACGGGTTCCGTGTCTTGGCCGGTCGGGGGCGGCCGGAAGAACTACCCGCCCCATTCAGCCTCATACGAGACCTGCTGGGGGCAGGGGACGGCGAATCGCCGGCCGGCTTCCAAGACCGCCGCCGAGACCTGGAGACCCCGTCCCCATTGGCCCCGTCCGGCGAGTCACACGCTGCGGCGTTCCCGGCGGACGAGGGAGCTTCCCCTCTGACCGCCCTCCTCGACGCCTTTGACGCGATCCTCACGCCGCTGGTCGAGCAAGGGGTCGGCGGTTTCGAGTCGGGTCGGGAGGAACTCCTCGGCCGGATCGCAGAGTATTTCTTGCGCCTTTCCCAGGATCGGCCCCTCCTCATCGCAATCGATGACCTTCACTTTGCGGATGACTCGTCTCTCGAAGTCCTCCTCCGGCTGGGCCTCGACATCCGCAGAATTCGAGCCGTCGTCATCGCGACGGCCGGTGTGGAGGATACGGTCCCCGCGCGCGCTCGCGCCGGTCTCGAGAACCTGAGCCGATCCCCGGCCTTTCGCACGATGCCACTTCGGCCCTTCACGCTTGCCGAGGTCACCGAGTTCATCCGGTGGATCTTCGGCGGGGCGAACCCCGACCCGGGGGATGTGCTGCGATGGTACACCGAGACGGAAGGAAACCCGTCGTTCATCGAACACCTCGTCCGGTCCGCGACCGGATATCGATTCTCGGAACGGGACATTGCCGTACTCGACGGACATGCCCTACCCGATGCGGTGTTCGCGCGAATCCGGTCCCTCGGCCGCGACGAGCGCCGGATCCTGTCCCACGCGGCCGTGCTCGGCCAGGAGTTCGCCTTCACGGACCTGCACCGCGTCACGGAACTAGGAGAAGAACGGATCAGCGAATGCGTTGACCGTCTGGTCCAGGAAGGGTTGCTTCGCGAGAAGGGCCACGAGTCCTACGGATTCGTCAGCGAAGCGATCCGGGTTCGGATATATTCCGACCTCACCGAGACCCATCGCCGGATCCTGCATCGAAAGACCGGAGACGTCCTCGAAGCCAAGGGAGGGACGCCGGATTCCGAACTGGCGCGTCACTTCTATCTCGGCCATGACCACGAAAGGGCGGTCAAGTACAACATTACCGCGGCGCAAAGCGCGACCCGAGACTTCGCGTTCGAGACCGCTGCAACGTTGCTCGTGCGCGCCCTCGAGTCCGAGCGTCGCCGGCCCAGTCCGGACCCTATCACCGAGATACGACTCCTGACCGAGGCGGGACGCCTCCTGACCGAAGCCGGCAGCCCCCACCGCTCGGAAGAGTTGCTCAGCCAGGCCGTGGCCCTCGCGCGGTCACATCCGAGCCATGACATCGAGCTTGGGCACGCATTACTGAGTCTCGCCTGGGCCCGATACGAGCTCGGCGAATACCCGAGTGCGGAGGGGCTTGCCTCCGAAGCTCAGGGGTATCTTCCGAAGGCAGGGACGCCTCGGGACCTGATGGCGTTCCATCGGGTCTCCGGCCTTTCGTGCTGGCGGAGGGGTAACATCGAGCAGGCGACCGTCCATCTGCGGGCGGCTCTCGACATCGCCGAGAAAGAAGGCACGCCGTTCGACCGAGGGAACGCGCTCGTGGACCTCGGCAATGCGACGATCGCGGGCGATCGACAGAGCCTGCAGCCGCTGTTGGAGCTCTACTCGCAGGCCGCCGCCCTGTTCGCGAAGGAGGGGAATCATGTCGCTCTGGCCCGAGTCCTGATGAACCGCTCGTGGGCGGAATGGGAGGCGGGTGAGACCGACCTATCGCTGAAAGACCTTCACCTCGCCATCGAGGAGGCTGAACGCGCCCACTCCGCTCGGTGGATCGTCTGGTGCCAGTTCAACCTCGCCCAGATGCAGGTGGAGCTTAGGCAGATTGCTTCCGCTCGTGTCTCCCTCGAGCGAGCGATGTACGCGCTCCGGCCCGGCGAAGACCAGGTCGCGGAGCAACAGATCCTGATGACGCGGGGGATGATCGAGCAGGCCGACCGCTCGTTCGAAGCGGCGGAGGCGAGCTATCAGGGGGCGCTCGAACTCGCCCGACGGCTCAACGCAGCGTCGGATGTCGTAGAAGTCCTGTTCCGCCAAGCTGAGTTGGCCCACGACCGTGGGGATGACGCGCGCGCTCGCACGCTGCTGGACCAGGCAATCGTCGGCGATCTCCTCGGCTATCACCCGAACCTCGCCGCGCACGCGGCCACCTTAGAAAGATCGGTCGAGCCTCCGCCCGAACAGGCGGCGGCATCGCCGAAAACCAAACCCTCTGGAGATGGGCTCGGCCGGATTTGAACCGGCGACCTTCCGGTTATCAGCCCGCACGTCAGGGAATCTGCCGTTGGGTAGGGCAGTACCCGATTTGGGACCCCGAGGACCCCCCTGCAGACGCCCTAGACCGCTCGTTCGCCTGGCTCGCCGAGTCTGCGTACTCCGAGGTCGCTCGGTCCTCCACCGAAGACGACCAGGACTAGCCTAACCCCTTCCGCCCCGGGGCAACCCGGGGCGCCTCATTGAATCGCCCCTTACGGGGGCCAGAGCTTAGTTTGGGTGTGTGAACCCATTACCAAGTCTTGGAATCGCGGTTGCGGGGGTCCCCTAATTGTCCTGAAGGTTGTATTCGAGGTCCGGCCGGCGCATCTCCGACCGGATGTAGGCCACCCGCTCGCGGAGCAACTCCTCCGTTCCGAACCGTTGGGCGATTTCGACGACCCGTCGCATCCGGCCGGCCCCCACGCCACCGAGAAGGTCCTGGAGGATCTTGTCGGAGTAGTGTCGCCACCGATCGACCATCAATCGAGTGTACCACACAACCGCCGGACTCGCGTACCGGATCCCGTCCCGCTCGACCGACTCTTCCTCCTCGAGGAAGGCGAAGAATCCATCCCCTCCCTGTAATCCGCCGAACCTAGCGGCGTTGATCACGTCAAGAAGCTCGCCGTCCATCGAGCGCATCGCGAACCGGGCGACGTCCTGATCTTCACCCTGGAACTCCAGGTCCTCATCCGTCCGGAGGGCCGCCACCGTGCCTAGGTAGTCGGTCGTAGTCACCATTACGTCGACGTCCCCGGTCGCGCGGACCGCCTTCCCGATGGCCTGACCCCCGACCACAACGTATCGGACTCCGTGGCGGAGGAGAGCGGCATCGGCCGCCTCGACCTCGGGCTCGGTCACGGAGCTCTCAGTGGCACCGGTGCGTTCTTCTCGGCCCAATCGAGATCGGCCTGAGGGAATGGTTCGCCGACCATCGGAAGGCCGGGCACGAACTCCTGGAGCCTCACTCTCGTGGCTCGCTCCTCCATCCCCTCGTTCCGAACGCGGCGGTAGAGCTCGTGCGGGTCGTACTTGCCTCGGTTCCGGAGGACGACCGCTCGCGCCGCGAGTGCGTCGACTTTGAGCAGGAACGTCACGAACTCCTCAAAGCCGGGCTCGCGCAGCGCGTCCCGATCCCGAACGAGCACGCGGCTGTACGCCGAGGAGGAAACCATGCCGGCCAGACCTTCCCACACGAAGAGCAACGGCCGAAAGTGCTCGGGGTATCCGTGCGCTGTCACCCACTCGGGAGTCAGCAGGACGAGGGGGAGACCATGCCGGCGGGCCGCCTCAACGTCCTTTTCGGAGTCTGCTCGAAGGCGGTACAACGTGGGGGGGCGGCCCCGTCGGGCGCCGTCGAGCGGAACGAACACCCTAGGTAGGCTGTTCACCTCGTCCGACCGCACGAGCTCGGATAACATCTTCATCGAACGATAGAGACCGTGGCAAGTATTTATATTAATCCGCCCACCACCGCCGTCGCGTGGTGCCAAAAGCAGCCTTCCCGTCCCTGCTCCAATTCTCCTTCTAGAGGGAGAATTGGACCCTCCCCCGTGCATCGCCCGTTCCTGCCTTCGCGAGGGACCTGCGGTCTCGCTCCGTACGAGCGACTACGGCGCGCCTGCGATGGTGTTCGCCGGAAGGAGATCCGCGAACACGAACCCGTCGCGCTCGACCACGACCCCAGGAGTGATCCGGATCTCGTGGTCGAACATCGGCCCGCCGGTCGCGAACGTGTGAAACTCTCCCCCCTCCCCACAGGGATCGACGTTCGGAGGAAGCTCATCGAGAAGTGCCAAATCGAAGGAGCGGCCCGCGAACCGAGCCGGAAGTTTCTTCGGGTCGAGGCAGACAAGGGTCGCACTCAGACCAGAGGCGATCATCGTTCGTGCAAGGGTGTCGGTCGGGCGTCCCCACAAAGGAAACTCAGGCCGGATACCCGTGTCCTTCATCCGAGATTCTCGGTAGTTCCGGACGTCCTCGAGAAACAGGTCACCGAATACGATCACCTCGACCCCATCTTGTCGCAAGTGTGCGACCGCCTCTCCCATCGCTCTCTCGTAGACCTCGTTCGGACACGGCGACGGGATCTCGACCTTCACGAGAGGGAGCCCGGCAGCCCGAGCTTGTTCTTCGAGGAGTTCCTCCCGTACTCCGTGCATCGACACCCGGTTGAAGGCACGAGTTACGGTGGTCAGCAGCCCCACGACCTCGTGGTTTCCGGCCCTCCGGACCTCGTGAAGCGCGAACGCTGCGTCCTTGCCGCTGCTCCACGAAATGACGGTCCGTGGTCTGCTATCCTTTAATCGACTCTGCAGGGGTCTACTCATTCGGCCAGCCAAGGCCGCAGAACCTATCGGCGAATTTCCCTCTTCCTACCACGCCGTGCATCGCCCGTTCCTTCGCTCGCGAGGAACGTGCGATGCAAGCAAGTATCCAGAGCCCGACACGGGAGAGCCAAACGCCGACCGAATCCACCACCTCGCGCCTGCGAACCGTCACCGGGAACCGCTTCCCGCGGAAGTGCGCCTGCGGATGTGGCCACGCGATCCCGCGCGACCCGGAAGTCCGCTACGTGGTCGATTTCGGCGCGCCGAGACCGTATCCCGCCTATCTCCACGAGCACTCGCCCGACTTCGGGAGCTACCGCGGTCGACCCCGCGACCGCGTCGACCTCGCGTCAGTTCCCGGGTTTGTCCCCGCGAGCGCACTTCTGGCCAAGCCGACCGAACCGAAACCGCCAGTCGAACTGGACTTCACGACCGACCCCGCCCACTCAGAGGCGGACGCCTCCCCAAGCTCGGAGGCAGGTCGCCCCTGGGCCTCCGGTCAGCTCGTCTTCAACGCAGGCTCGTTCGAGTCGGCGCGCAGCGGCTTCGCGGACTACGCGAGGGACGACGAGACGAGCGAGCAGCTCCGGACCCGAGTGAACCGGATCATCCTCGAGGACCTCGAGCAGAAGGTGCTCGCGCTCCGGGTGCTTCACGCGAAGTTCCGCGACATGGACGCGGGGGAATCGTTCGCGGGGGTCGTCGCGCGGGGGCGACCCACCACGGCTCGATCTACGCAGGGCGTGCCCTGACTTCCAAGTCCAATGGCCGACCGTCGCTACGTTCGACGAGCACTCACGAACCGTCGAGGAGGAAGTTGTAAACGGTGCGCCCCACTTCTCCCACTCGACCATGGCGGCGGGTGACCGGCTTGCGCCCATTTCAGAGATTCAGGAACAGCTCCAGAGCGTAGCAGCGCACATCCGCGAGGCTGCCCGCCGAGCTCGCCGATTCTGGAGGTTGGCGTGGGGTGCGCTTCTCAGCCTCATCATCAGCGCCCCCGTGGCGGGAATCCTGGGATACTACCTCCGGATAACGGTCACCACAGTCACTTCCGGCGGGGGGACAAGCACAACCACCGGGCCTCCGACGTGGATTCCGGCTCTCGTAATCGTGCCGTTCGCCGTGGTTCTGGGTCTCGCGTTTCGGGAGTTGTTCATCGTCCGGGCGCAGGCACGGAAGGCAGGTCCCTTTCGCGCTCCGCCGATTGAGAGCGTCTCCCAGAAAGGGTTTTGGAGCTGCGCCGAGATCATTCAAGAGTCACAGCGAGTCCTCACCCAGGCGGGCAGCCAGATTGGGTTCACTTTCTTCGTGCTCCTCGCCGACGGACTCGCGTTCGGCGTCGCCCTGCAGCTCTTTCTCAGCCCATATGTCGATGTTAGCTGGCCGTCGCCGCTATGGTTCGATTACCTAGTCCCGATTGTCGTGGCCGCATTCGCGGCCGTACTCTGGCCCGTGTCACGCGTAGTGCGCCGATCGATTGCTCTCTATCAGGACTCGCTCAACGCCCAAGTCCGTGGTATCTCCGCACTCGAGACCGAGTTCTTCGAACGGTTCGCTCTCCAGACATCACCCGGATGATGGACCATCCCGACCTCTTCGTCATCGGGCGACTCTTGGAGGGCCTGCTGGATGGTCCGCTACGTCGTACCCAGCTTCAACAACGAGCGGGGCTGAATTACACGGTCTTCCAACGGTACTTAGAGTTCCTCATGCGCCTCGACCTAGTGAATACTGCCGGTGAGGAGGGCCGTTGGGGACTTACCCCGAAAGGCGTAGAAGCGTACCGGTTTCTTTCCGAGGGTCTGGCGCGAATCTTCGGTATTGGCAACACCGCTCGGCAATCGCTCACATCTCAACGCGACCATCCTCGCGCCACGACATCGAACACATCGTGATCGTCGCACGGCAGAACCCCCCATCGGACGGTGTGCCGCGGCCCACGGGACACATTCCGTCGAGCCTCCACGCTCGTGCGTGCTGATTGCGGTCCCGCCATCATTCGCGCGCGTCCTTAATGGAGCCTGCGCTGACGACGCGCGGCCCGTTCTGTCGAGGACTGTTCACGTGCCCCGGGCGGGCCGTCCGGCGAGATAGTCCGACTCGATGGCCGCGGCGAACCGGGCCCACGTCTTCGCGACCTGCGTGCGGAGTGCTTCGCGGGTCGGGAATTCCGGGGTAACCCAGCGTTCGGTGACCAACAGCTGAAGTCGCGTCCGCGCGCGGCCGACGGCGCTGACCCGGTAGTCCAAGGATTCCCGGTCGGTTTCGTCGATCTGGTCGAGGTGCCAGGAGTGGGGGGGATTGAGACGGACCAAGTCGACCGCGATCGCGGGATCGCGGCCGGCCCCCCGGGAAACGCGAATCCGGACCATGCGGCGGGGCGAGATCCTGATCACACGGAAGCTCGGGCGGGGACGCCTGCTCGAGAATCGTCCGTCGTCGCTCCGGTAGTCCGTGCACCAATCGTACACGTAGCGCGACGGGGCGTGAATCACTAGGGAGAGACGCACCGTAGTGGTCCCGTAGATCCGGTGGCCCCGTTCGGGCATGGGCCGGGAAACGGATGGGACGTCTTAAGCTCGGGTCTCGGGCTATCTTGGTCCGCCCTCCTCCCGCGCGCTGATTGCGGTCCCGTTATCGGTCGTGCGGTTCCCTCATGTTGGGAGGACGCAACCCGCATGCCGACTCGGTTCAGGTCCGCCAAGACTGTCACTAGACCGGTGGACGCCGGAGGGCCCGCATCCGGTTCGGCCAATCTGCCCGGGGCACGAAGCCTCGGCCAAAGCTGAATATGCGTGTGCGGATACCGGTGACCACCGATACCTCCGGAGCGATCCTCGTGTACTACCGAACCTATGTGAACGTCTGGATTTCCTTGACGGCCGCGTTCATCATTCTCCTCTCGATCCTCTCGGTCCTGGCCCTCGGGATCCTCGCCATCATCGCGATTCCGGTGATAGCGATCGGCCTTGTTCTCGGATGCTACTTCCATATCGCCTGGGTGACTCAGGGACTGGACAGTTTCGATGGCACCCCTATGCCCGGTTTCTTCGGGCTGATGGGGGTCGAGATTGTTCCCGACGGCACCGACCTTTCTCAGGTACGCCACTCGGTGCCTGATTACGACAGGAACGAACTTCCCGGGTTCTCGGATTCCCTCCCGGACCCCTCCGCTCCGCCCGCTCGGCCGATCGTGAAGCGAGGGTGTCCGAAGTGTGGTGCCGTCACAGAGGGAGTGGACCCTAGAGTTTGTCGAAGCTGCGGCGGTCCCCTATAGTCATGAGTAGTGGCGATCGCGTGGCATCGGCCTGTCCTCCGAGCGTTGCGGGCGGTTCCCCGTCCCTCTCGCTGATTGCGGTCCCGTCTCGGAACGAACCCCCCCCGATCGTCGTCACCCACGGGTCGAAAATGGTGAGGAGTGGGCCGATGCTGTGCCCGGGGGCTTCACTCCCGCATCCCCTCATTGCCTAAGGGTCGAAATCCAAGTGTTGAGCCTCCGGATTCCTCCGACGCGAGCTCGGTGCCCCGCGGCGTCGTTCGGGAATCTTAGACCGACCAAGGCCGACTCGAATCCAGCACGAGGGTGGAGCTATCCAACGTTCAATGAAGTGCGATGGACCGACCAGCCTGCCGCAATCCCAAGGGCCCCTACGCCCTCCGCGGCGTAGCTGAACCACCAGAACCACTCGGGAAAGGCGATCGCGATTTTGTAGTAGTCGAGCCAACCCACGCTGCCCTGGTAAATGGTAACACTCGCGATGGCCGCACCGCCAAGAAGCACGACGACCTGACCCGCGACGCGTCGCGCCCCTCTATCGGTCCGCCCAATCCCGCGAACCCGGGAGCTTGCCTGCTTCTCCAGTACCCATCCGGCACACCCGCACAGAACTCCGACCCCCGTGAGCACGTATGCAAGGCCGTACACCAGCACGGCTGACTGGATGTACCAAACGAGGTTGTATTGCACCTCGTAGTTCGCGTAGGAATTGAGGAGAAAACTGAGGGAAACCAAACCGATTCCCAGGATGAACAAGAACGGTCCGAGGCGAGGCTGTCGAGGCGGAGTAGTGAGTCCTGGGGCCGGTGGATCAGCTCTTGCGGGCGGCGGAGGAACGACGTGAGTCTCAGTCCCTCCTGGGTGCTGAACCGGCTCGAGCGAGATCGGGCTCGAGTCCGAGGTCACGGGTAACCTCCCATGAGAGCGGGCCAGCGCTTCTCACACGTTAATCGTTGTGAAACGCTGGGTCACGAAGGAGACACCGCTTCTCCGTGCGTTCGAAATCCTCGGAGCGGTTGTTTCACGAGTCGAGTGATTCTCTGAAAGTAGGTGGGCCCGGCCGGATTTGAACCGGCGACCTTCCGGTTATCAGCCGGATGCTCCAGCCAAACTAAGCTACGGGCCCCGCCGCCACGGAGCGCGCCGCCACTTGAGTCTTTCCGGCCCGATAACCCGTCCCGGCCTCGCCCGACCGGGCGCCGGGTCCCGAGGTTCGAACCCGTCTACGAGTTCAGTACTCCGCTCCCATTCACCAAGTACCAGAGGTTATCCCCGGCACCGCCAATCATCGGGTTGCTGTTGATAGTTGTCGGGTCGATCCAGGGTGCGTAGGTCGTGACCGCGTTCTGCTGGTCGCAGTAGACGTAGAGGGCCAGGCCGTCCGCGATGTGCTCGATCAGGTCGTACATCAGCACGCGCACTGGTCCTGTCGCCAGCGGCGCGGCGGCGCCCATGCCCCACTCCATGGCCGCGTACGCATCGCCCTGGCAGGCCTGGGGTATTTTGGCCTGGTTGGCCCAGAAGACCAGGGCCGTCATCGAGTTGCCGGTGGTTGGCATGCCCATCGGGGCGCCGTGTCCCGCGCTGCACGTCCATAGGCTGAGGCCCTGCTGAACCGCGTTGCTGTAGGTGTACGTCGCGTTCGGGTAGTACAGCGGCGCCATGTAGTCGGTCGGGTCAGGATAGTCGGGCGCCCATCCGAGACTGAAGAACGGTTCCGCTGACTGGCCGGGCTGAGCCGACAGGCCGTAGACCACGAGCTGACATCCAGGAAAACACCCATCGTACGAGTTGGGAGCAAGTCGCCCGCCCGAGATTTGACTGATGTAAGGTAGGTAGTCCTGAATTAGCTGGTCAACAACTGATCCCCGGCTCGCTCCCATGATTGGGAACTGGCACGGCGAACTCGTCGTACAGTTTGCGAGTTCGGGGTCGTAGTACGGGCTGCTCGAGCTCGTCGCCTGGGCCCACCACCACGCCGCGCTCCCGTTGACGGTCGGATTAATCACCGGGTCCCCGCTCGGCCAGCTGATGTTGGTCGGGTAGTAGTTGCCCATGTACTGCGGGATCGCTCCACCGTAGTTGAACCCGTACTGGATCCCGTCCGTCGTGAAGATGGTGTTCTCCACGGTGGTGTACGGGAACGCGTTGACGAGGAACTCCCGGAGTCCGACGTAGTTGAAGAAATCGCCAGGAACGTTCAGGGGGTTGGGGTCGCTCGACTTCGTCGCGGGGACGCTAAACTCTAGGGCAAACGCCAGGAGGTTGACGTTAAGCGTCGGGACGGTGAACACCCCGATCTTGCCCTCCTCGACCAGCGAGAGCATCTGTGAGGTCTCGCCGGGCTGGATTGTGGCGAAGTCGGTCTGTGCCGCCTTGTATTGTTCGATCCCGACCGTGTCGGTCGACTGGTAGACGACAGTGACGTTGGCCACGTAGTGAGTCGGTCCGGGCAGGGGTTCGCAGCTCGACTGTCCCGCGCAGCCCGTCGGGGCCGCGTAGACAGGGCTCTGGGCCAGCGTGTAGCCGACCGACTGCGAGAACGGCTGGTTGGTCAAGTAGTACGGGCCCGAGCCGACCATGTTCCACCGAACACCGGGCTGGATTCCCGGCGTGTTCAACGCGAGCTCCTCGAAGGAGTCCCAGTAGGTCGGGGAAACCGACTTGATCCAAGTCTGGAACCCGGAGTCCGAGGTGCTCTTGGCGCCACCAGGGAGCAGGCAGGGTCCGTCCCCGCCTTTGGCCGTGCTGCCGGCAAAGCCCGGTACGCCGGCGTTCTGAGCAGTGAACCAGCCGCAGGGCTCGACCGAGCCGCCCAGCGGGTCCGTGACGAGCTCGAGGAAGAACGGCCAGGCCGCCCCTCCGCCCCACGCGTCAAAGGTCACGCAGCCGTTCGAGACTGCCATGATGGAGGCCGGGCAGTACGTCGTGTTGTTGATCAGGATCGAACCCATGACGTTCGATGGCGTGTTGTTGTACGGCGTGTGGATGGCGCTGTCCCACTTGGCGTTGGTCTGTGGGCCCTGAGGCAGCAGGGACTGGCACAGGATCCAGCCAGGTTGGGCGCCGAATCCCGGGAGGTCAGCGAAGGCACACGTCCGGGCCACCGAGAACGCCACGTCCGACGGGTAGACCGGCCAGCTGGCCTTGGTCGTGGGGTCGTAGAACCGCGCGACCCTGTCAATCGGGAACGTCCAGTATCGTGGCGCACCCGCGGACGGGTCGTTGACGATCAACGAGTTCCCGTACATCGCGGCGCAGCCCGGCCCGGGGACGCACGTCGAAAGCTCGGGGACGAACGAGGTCGTGGTGCTCCCGTTGTACGTCACTAGCGCCTGGTAGACGTTGTACAACGGTTCGGCGCTAATGGTATCGTAGGCGACCGAGGGGTCCTCAGTCGTGGCCCCTCCCGGGGCGACCTCCTGGTAAATGACCTCGCCCGGGTGGGGGCTCTCGGAGTGGGCGGAACATGCGCAGATGCAATCGCCGCATCCCGCGGTCACGCCAGCGGGAGAGACGTAGACCGTCCAAGTATAGTTCTGGTAGATCGTCCCGTTCGGTGCCGTGATTGCCCCGACCATGGTAATGTAGTAGATACCGGGGGTCCTGAAGGCGTAGGAAGCCGCAACGCTGTCCGGAGTGGATACAAGGCCGGACTGCGTTCCACCCGTCGAAGTGAGCGCAGGGGCCCGATCAGTGTAGCCCGTGGCCGTCGAGTTCGCCGTGTACCTCGCCGAGACGTTAATGAACCCGGAGCCTTCGAGCCAACCGAACTGGGCGACTGCCGAGCTCCCGTTAGTGAGTGTAGTCGCGATCGTGGGGTAATCACCCGAGGACGTAGTCTGGAAGTTCGGCGTCACGACGATCGGGAAGAGGTAGTCCGAACCATTGTACCAGGTGGAACCAACGAGCGCCCGGGCACTCACAATGTACGAACCCAGGTCGGAATACACGTGGCTGGCATTCGGGCTAAACCCTGTATACCTCGAACCATCGCCCCACGAGATTTCGTACTGAGAAACCGGTTCCCCACCGGTCACCGCGACCGTGGCCGGGAGGCTTTGTCCCTGATCGAGGCTGGCAATGGCCTGGCCAAAACCGCCCACGTACACAATCATCAAGAATACGTCGACCGGCAGGCCAGGCACGAAGCAAACCGGAGGGGGGGAACACGTGCTGACGGTCTTGGTCCCACTTCCGGAGACCGTGCTCAGCACTACGTAACCGACACCTCCGGCGACGACGACCACTACGACCAGAAGCACCCCGGCGAGGCTCCACGACATCCCGCTTCTCTTCGGCCGGTGGGAGTCCTGGATTGCGGTCTCGGTCTCAGCCGGCATGCCTCCAACTACATCTCCTGAGGACACTCCCCGACCCCGAGAGGCCGGGGCTTGTATTTCCTCCCTTGCGGTTTTGACCCGTGGAACCCGTCAAGGCGCTCTGCTAGGGTGGGTGGGAACCCTTGCACCCCCTAGGGAGAAGATAGACGCTGTATGGCTGGAGGATATCGGGGCCCGAACTAAGCTACGGGCCCCGCCGTCAGGAAATCTGCCGCCTTTTGAGCCTTTCAGGGCAAATCAGCCAAGCCGGCCTCTCCCGACTATTCGACCAGATCGCCGAACGCACCCGCTCCTATCGGTCCTACGCCTCCGAGAGAGCAAGGAATCGAGCAGTGTAATCTCGGTTCCCTTCGCCCACCTGCCAAGGGAACTTGCGGCCGACCATGCTCGTATTCTGCGGGATTTTCGACGGTCGATCTCCTCAAGGAAAGGCCTGTCGTTATCGAAACGATTGTCGGATGGAAAAGTGAGGCCCCGAGTTTCCCGGGGCCGAGATGGACCCTATTGTGTTATCGATTCAGAGGCATTCCGGGGCATGGCCGCCACGCCTCAGTCCGCAACCCCAGGGCCGCCAGTACCCGAACCCGCCCCGCCCAAACCCCACCACCGAACTCGAAACATCGCCATCGCCGTAGCAGTGGTGGTCGTCGTAATCGTTGTAGCGCTGGTCTGTCTCTACACGATTCCGATCTCGACTTCGTACTCGTACACGATTACCGCGACCGCGACCTCATACGGAATCGCGACTTTCAGCCCTCCCTCCGGAGCCAAAGTCTCGGGAACGTTCACTTCGACCGACGGTAGCTCGATAGGTTTCGAGATTCTCGACTCCAATCACAACCCGGTCTTCCTGGACGCCTCGAACTACGGGTCTTTCAGCTTCACGGCCTCGAGTCCCCCGTACACGTTCGAAGCGATCACAATAATCTTGAGTCACACAGTCGATATCTCGGGCCACTACTCGCAGCCGTACCTCTAAGAAATCGGGCAGGAAGAAACGGCCCCGGGGAAACCCGGGGCCGGAAGGGGTTAGCACCTTGCCTTGGAGGAACCGGTTCGGTTGAGTTGCCGTCGAAACGGGCCGGTCGTCTGACGAGAAATGTCGTGCTAAGCTACGGGCCCCATCGTCAGGAAATCTGCTGCCATTGAGCCTTTCCGACCACGGAACCCAGCCCGGCCACCGCCAACCGGGGGGCGGCTGGCCCTTTGGTCCGAACCCGGCTAAATGCTCAGCACTCCGTTCCCATTCACCAGGTACCAGGCATGGATCCCGGCTGCGCCAACCACCGGGTTGGTATTGAGGGTCGTCGCGTCGATCCACGATGCGTACGTCACGACCGCGTTCTCTTGGTCGCTATAGAGGTAGAGGGCCAGGCCGTTCGCGATGTGCTCGACCAAGTTGTACATCAGCACTCGAGCCGGGCCGACCGCCATTCCGGCGGCCTGGGTCATCCCCCAATCCATGGCGGCGTAGGCGTTCCCCTGGCAGGCCTGAGGGATAGACGCCTCGTTGGCCCAGTACAGCAGACCCTGCATTGAGATCCACGAAGCCGGCCCACCGTTGTCGCCCGCGCAGGTGAACAGGCTGAGTCCCTGCTGGACCGCGTCGGGGTCAGTAAAGGTCGCATTGGGGTAGTAGAGCGGGGCCACGTAGTCGGTGGGGTCGGGGTAATCCGGCGTCCACCCGAGGCTGAAGAACGGCTGAGCAGACTCTCCGGGCGACGCATACAGGCCCCCGAGCACGAGTTGGCATCCCGACGGACAGGGGTCGAATGTGTTGGGCTCGAGCCGCTCTCCCGAAATCGAGCTGATGAAGGGCAGGTAGTCCTGGATCATCTGGTCGACCGCCGTCCCCCCAGCCTGTCCCAATACGGGGAATTGACACGGCGAGGTCGTCGTGCAATTCGCTAGCTCGGGGTCGTAGTACGGACCGCCCTCCAGATTCGCCTGGGCCCACCACCATGCCGCACTACCGTTCATGGCAGGGTTCAACACCGGATCGCCGCTCGGCCAGCTGACGTTGGTCGGGTAATAGTTACCCATGTACTGCGGGATCGCTCCGCCGTAGCTGAACCCGTACTGGATCCCGTCCGTCGTGAGGATCGTGCTCTCGACGGTGGTGTACGGGAACGCGTTGACGAGGAACTGGCGCAGACCGATGTAGTTGAAGAAGTCCCCTGGGACGTTCAGGGGGTTCGGGTCGAGATTCGACGCCGCGGATGGACTGAACTCTAGCGCAAACGCGAGGAAGTTGATGTTCAGTGTCTGCACGGAGAACGCACCGATCTTGCCGTCCTGAATCAGCGCGAGTATCTGCGGGGTCTCACCCGGTAGAATCGTCGCGAAGTCGGTCTCTCCTGCCATGTACTGCTCGATCCCGACCGTGTCAGTCGACTGGTAGACCACCGTTACATTGATCACGTATTGGGTCGGTCCCGGTAGCGGCTCGCAGCGGACCTGGCCCATGCAGCCGGCCGGGGCCCGGTAGGCCGGATTCTGGACGAGCGTGTAGCCGACCGACTGATCGAACGGCTGACCGGTCAGGTAGTACGGTCCGGACCCGACCATGTTCCACCGGACGTTCGGCTGGATGCTCGGCGTGTTCAGCGCAAGCTCCTCGAAAGTGTCCCAGTACGTCGGGGAGGTACCCTTGAGCCAGGTCTGGAACCCCGCGTCCGTGGTGTTCTTCGCATTCCCGGGAAGCACGCATGGGCCGTCTCCGCTCGCCGCGGTCGTGCCGGGGAAACCTGGAACGCCCGCGCTCTGGGAGGTGAACCAACCGCACGGCTCGACGGCCGAGCCGAGGGGATTGGCGATGAGCGCAAGGAAGAACGGCCAGGTCTGGTCTCCGCCCGAGGCGTTGAACGTCACGCAGCCGTTTGACTCCGCTATGACAATCGCCGGACAGTAGGCAGTGTTGTTGACCAGGATCGCCCCCATGACGTTCGACGGGGTGTTGTTGTAGGGTGAGTGAATGCCGCTGTCCCATTTCGCGTTGGATTGCACCTCCCCCGGTAGCAGGGTCTGGCATGGAATCCAGCCGGGTTGGGCACCGAGCCCGGGAAGGTCGGCGAAGCCGCAAGTCCGGGCGAATGTGAAGGCTACGTCGGACGGGTAGACCGGCCAGCTGGCCCGGGTCGCCGGGTCGTAGAAGCGCGCGGCCTTGTCGATTGGGAACGTCCAGTACTGCGGGGAGTCAGAAGAGCCGTTGTTCACGATCAAGGGGGTCCCGTACATCGCCTGACAGCTGTCCGCGCCGTCGCTACCGGGGACGCACGTCGAGAGCTCCGGCAGGAATGAAACCGTGCTGCTTCCGTTGTAGGCCACGAGCGTCTGGTAGACGTTGTAGATGGGCTCGGCACTGACCGGATCGTAGGCCACCGAGGGGTCCTCCGACGTGGCGCCTCCCGGGGCGACCTCCTGGTAGACAATCTGGCCCGGATGAGGGCTCTTGGCCGGCAGAGCACTGGAGCAGGCACCGCAGCCCGGAGAGACCCCATCCGGCGAGACGTATACCGTCCACGTGTAGTTCTGGTAGATTGTCCCGGACGGTGCCGTGATCGCCCCAACCATCGTGATGTAGTAGAGACCCGGGTCAGTGAACGTGTAGGTAGCCGCCACGCGTGTCGGGGTGGACGCCAGGTCGGACTGCGTGCCCCCGGTCGAGGAGAGCGTCGGCGCGTGATCGATCACACCCGCGGCCGTGGAGTTGGCCGTGTACGTGGCCGAAACGTGTACGGAGCCGGCGCCTTCCAGCCAACCGAACTGGAAAGCCGCCGAGCTCCCGTTGGTAAGTGTCGTCGTGACCGTCGGATAGTATCCGGACGAAGTCGTCTGTAGGTTCGGGATCACGACAAGTGGGTAGAGGTAGCTAGTGCCGTTGAACCAGGTCGACTCGAAAAGAGCACGTGCGCTGAGAACATAGGAGCCGAGTCCGGAATATGTGTGGTAAGCGGTAGGGTCTGGACCGGTGGAATTCGAACCATCTCCCCAGAAGATGGCGTAGTCGGAAACCGCTTCGCTACCGGTCACGGACACGGTGCCCGAGAGCATCTGGCCCTGGGCCAGACTGGAGACGGCCTCGGGTAGGGTCGACTGGGGGACGAACAAGACCACTTGGGGGTTCTGCCCTTGAGGCCAGCAGATTGGCGAAAGACACGCGTTGACAGGCTGGGTCCCACTTCCGGAGACCGCGTTCAGAACTACGTAACCGACGCCACCGGCGACGACAACGACCGCGACCAACACCACCGCGGCGAGGCTCCATGACATCCTGCTTGGCCTCGAGCCCGGAGAATTCTGGACGGAGGTCTCGGTCTCGGTGGGCATGCCTCGAGTTACATCTCCTAAGGACACTCCTTATACCGACGAAGCGGACGCTCGTATTTCCTCCTTGGCGGTGCACGCCGCCCAAATCCGACGGGAGCCGGCGCGGCCAACACGGAACACTCGTGCATCGGACGAGCAAGCGCGCGGCCGATAGTGTTCTCGATTCCGTCGGATAACGTTACCGGCCCTCTTCACAGGAAGGACCCGGGAACGCAGGGGCCAGTATGTTCGGCTACCCCGGTCAACTTTCAGTGGTCGTTGGGCCAACGGACACCGGCCCGCTCTCCGGGCCGGCCGCGGGGGCGCGCGTGGCAGAGGGCGTTGCCTGGAGAGACGGAGGACCAACCGAACCACCCCGGGACGAGCGCCGATCCGTTCCCAGCAGACGCTTCGTGTAGCTCACCTCGGGTAGGGGGGTCCCGAGGCCCGGAATACGTCGGACCTTCTCCACGTAGGTCACGACTCGGCTCAAGGTAACGTTCACCATGAGGTAGAAAATCGTCAGCATGACGAAGGCTTCGATGTAGCGGGAGTACGCGATGCCGATGTCGTTCTTGGCCCAAAAGTACACCTCGTCGATGGAGATGTAGCTCAGGATCACCGCCGTCTTGAAATTGCTAATCCACTCGTTCGTCAGCGGGAGTGTGATGAGTCGGAAGGTTTGGGGCAGAGTCACGCGGAAGAAGGTCTGGGTCTTGGTGAGACCCATCGCCTTGGCGCCTTCGATCTGTCCGGCCTCGACCGATTGGATGCCGCCTCGGAACACTTCCGCTTGATACCCGATCGTGTTGATGAGAAGAGCAATCAGCCCGCACCAGTAGAACTGGTTCCATCCCAGGATCGTGAAGCTTGGATAGAGGGTCGTGACCGCGAACAGGACGATGAACATCTGGACGAGGAAGGGTGTGCCTCGTACTACCGATACGTATCCAGTGGCAAACCCATAGAGCGGCCAGCGCCAGAGGAAGGAGAACCGACCGCGACCCCTCTTCGCTCCGGAGCGACGCTTCTCCAATCTGGGCGGGTGGGCCCGAACCAGGCCGAGGCCGAACGCTACTCCCATTCCCAGGACGTAGCTGAACGTCGTGAATTCGAGGGAGAGGATCAGCGGGCCAACGCCGGAGGGTAGGTGCTGGATGATGAACGGGATGCTGTAGTAACCCAGCGCTCCCAGAAGGAAGAACACGGCCACCGCGCACGCGACACCGATCGCGATGTACCCGGACGAGCGCGAGAATAGCTTGACCCGGATCGAGGAGAGTGCCCGCGACGCCCCCGTGGGTCGGACCCGCGGAGGCGGAAGCGGCCCAGTCGTGCGGCTCACCGGCGGCGCGTCGCCGGGCGGAGGGGGGCCGCTCGATCGCATCCACTCTTCGGGTCGTTCCATCTTTGCCTACCTCAAGATCTTCTTCATGAACGACTGGGTACGTTCGTGGCCGGCACGGTCGAAGATCTCATCCGGAGTTCCTTCCTCCAGAATCCGACCCGCATCGAAGAACACGACCCGGTCCGCAACCTCCTTCGCGAACCCCATCTCGTGGGTCACCACCACCATCGTCATGCCTTCCTCACCCAGGCGGCGCATCACGGTGAGCACATCCTGGATCGACTCCGGGTCGAGAGCCGAAGTGGGTTCGTCAAAGAGAATCGCCTTTGGGCCCATCGCAAGGGCCCGTGCGATTGCCACTCGTTGCTGTTGGCCGCCGGAGAGCTGGGCGGGATACGAATTGAGCTTGTCCGCGAGCCCGACGCGGGTGAGTTGGGAGATCGCGATTTTCTCGGCCTCTTTCCGTTTGTAGTGCTTAACGTGCCGGAGGGCCAAGGTCACGTTTTTCTTGACGGTAAGATGGGTGAACAGGTTGAATTGCTGAAAGACCATGCCGATCTGTTGACGAACCCACTCGGGACGGATGTGGGGGTTAGTGAGCGCCACGTCTCCGAGATAGATCTCTCCCTCATCGGGGGTCACGAGCAGGTTGATGCAGCGTAGAAGGGTCGACTTGCCCGACCCCGACGGCCCTACGATGCAGACCACATCCCCTGAGTTCACGTCGAGGTCGACCCCTCGCAGGACCTCGAGGTCGCCGAACGCCTTGCGAATTCCCCGTACTCGAATAGCACTCGTCATCTCGCTACCTCCAAACCTGGTACCTTGTAGAGATCCTCAATTCCCCGGACGGCCCTCGTGACGACGTAGGTTAGAACGAAGTAGAGAATCGCCGCCTCGAACCAGATGACGAGCGACGCGTAGACGTAGTGACTCGTGTACGAAGTCGAGGTCAGGTTGAGCGCCATCCCACTGAGCTCCATCCATCCGATCGCGTTCAGCAACGACGTGTCCTTGATGGAAGAAGAGAATTCGTTGCCCAGCGCGGGCAAGGAGAGTCGGAACGCCTGGGGAAGGACGACCACGAACATCGTCCGGATGCGTGAGATTCCGACGGCGTCGGCCGCCTCGGTCTGCCCAGCGGGCACCGATAGGATCCCTGCCCGCATGATCTCCGCTTGGTAGGCAGCTGTGTGGAGGGCCAACGCGACCACCCCCATCCAAAGGGAGAGGTTGCGAATGTCGTACGGGTTGACACCCGAGCCCCGGAGCTCAAGCCCGGCAATCAGGGAGAAGAAGAAGATCAGTGCGAGGGGGGGCATGCTACGGAAGAAGTCAACGTACGCCGACGCCAGCCCTCGCAGGGCTACAAATCGTGTCGTCCGAGCCCACCCGATGACGAACCCGAGACAGAATCCGACGGGCAGGATGACCGCCACGACCTCAAGCGAGACCCAGAACGCCTGGTACAACGGATTCAGTACAGAGAGGGCGTACGTGAGCCGATAGACGCCAAGATAGCCGAGTTCCAGGACGAAGAGAACACCGAAAACCACGCCCGCGGCGCCGTAGACGACTCGGGACCAGATGGACCAAGCGAAGACCTTGCGCAAGGCCCAATGCGTCCTGGTCTCCTGGGGAAGGGGGGAAGGGGTTGCTTGGGGCGAGACACCGTCGGTCACGGGTTGCGGAACTCGCCGCACCGCTCTCTATCGACGGGCCACCCACGACCCGGCATCAGAGCGGCCGCTCCGCGTGTCCCCGACCACGGCGCCTCCGAAGGAGACCCCTAAGGTTCGCTTTAGCCGAACCACTCGTGGATCAACTTGTCGTACGTCCCGTTCTGCTCCGATTGCGTGATCACGCTGTTGATCGTCGGGAGGATGTGCTCCGGGTCTCCATGAGCTACCGCGAACCCGTAGAGCTCGTTCGTCAACACCTCTCCGGCAAGGGTGATCGAACCAGGGTTGTCGCCCGCAATGGCCGTGGCCGGCCCAAGGTCGATCATGACCGCCTGGAGAGACCCTGTGAGCAGCAGGTCGATCTCCGTGTCGACCGTCGTGAATTGTTCCACCTGGCCGCCCTTGGTCTCATTGGGGATCAGGTACGACTGGCACCAGAAGAGGCTCGAGGTGCCGCTCTGGACGCCAATCGTGAGCGCCGCGAGCTGCGCTACGCCGCATCCACCATCAGCTACCGTCGGACAGACGAGCTTGCTCCCTGTCTTCACGAGTATAGCCTGGTTCGCGTCGTAGTACGGGATCGAGAAGGACATCGTCGAGTTGCGTTGGGCACCGACCGCGCCCGATTCCGTAATCGAAGAGGCGGCCATGTCGATCACGCCCGCTCCCACGTCGGATAGCAAAATTCCGAAGTCCGCGTAATTATCGATAACGAGGGTTCGGTGGAGCGCGTTCGCGATCATCTGCGAGAAGTTCATGTCGAACCCTACGTAGGTTCCGGTGGTGTTGTTGAAGCTCTCAAACGGAGGGAACGGAACGTTCGTCCCTACCACCAAGTAGGGAGACGACGACGAAGAACTGCTCGAGCCGAGCACCGTCTTTCCGACATACATTCCCCCAGCCAAGGCGATGATCGCGACGATGACCACGGTCGCGACGAACACGCCCCGACTTACCCCGCGTCGCATCGCCTCGGGAGGCGGCGACACCGTACCCACAGCTGCCATCTATTTTCATACATAGTTTCGATATTTTAACCTCCCTAGCAACCCCTCCGCGCGCTATCCTGACATGAGGCTGCGTACGGGGCTCCGTTTGCGAATGTTGGAGGACCGCGATGCCACCCGTCTCCCCGAGTCGGGAGGACCAACCCTAGGGGCTCTCTTATGGTCCGGAGGGACTGGGCCGACCGCTAGAGCAACCGATGACCGACCCAACCCCTACCCCGACCAAGGCTTCGCACATGGGCGACGGAACATTTGAGGACCTTCCCCTTCATTCGAAGCTCCGGCGAGGGATTCAAGAGATCGGGTACACGACACCCACGCCAATCCAGCGGGACACGATTCCGCACGCGGTCCTGGGGCGCGACATCATCGGGACCGCTCAAACCGGCACCGGGAAGACGGCGGCGTTCCTTCTGCCCGTCCTTGAACGGTTGCTGGACGAGCCGTCGGGACGGACGTACGCCCTCATCCTCACCCCGACCCGCGAGCTGGCACTCCAGGCCCAGGAGTTCTTGCGGAAGCTCGCCGGCCATACCCACCTCCGAGGTACGGCGGTGTATGGGGGCGTCGGAATGGCCGACCAAGAGCGCGCGTTGCGCGGCGGAGCGGAGATCATCATCGCGACACCGGGCCGGCTCCTTGACCACATGAGCCGCGGCTACGTGAACTTCCAGGCGCTGAAGATCCTGGTCCTCGACGAGGGGGACCGGATGTTGGACATGGGATTCTTGCCCGATGTCCGGAGGATCCTGCAGCGTCTCCCCCGTTCCCGGCAAACGATGCTCTTCTCGGCCACGATGCCTCCGGAGATCGTGAGGCTCTCCCGCGAGTTCTTGCGCGACCCCAAGATGATCCAGGTCGAGGAGCGGACCGTTGCCGCGGTGGGGGTGACCCACCTGGCCCTGCCGGTCCCATCTCATCTCAAGACCGACCTGCTCTCCGAGCTCCTCAAGGACGAGATGATGACCAGCGTCCTCGTGTTCGCGCGGACCAAGCACCGGGCCGACAACCTGGTCCGGCAACTCCTGTTCCGAAAGATCAACGCCGCGGTCATCCACGGAAACCGGAGCCAGAGCCAGCGCGTTCGCGCCCTCGAGGGGTTCCGGACCGGCGAGTATCGCGTTCTCGTCGCCACGGATATCGCCGCGCGAGGCGTGGACGTCAAGGACGTCAGCCACGTGGTGAACTTCGACGTGCCCCACGAACCGGAGACATACATCCATCGGGTCGGCCGAACGGCCCGGGCCCAGCAGCGAGGCGACGCGTACAGTCTTGTCATGCCCGAGGAAGAACAGGACTTCTCCCGGATCGAGAGACTGATCGGAATGAAGATCAACCGAGCGCGGATCCCCGGTTTCCCCTACGACGCCCCTCAGCCGGCCCGCCGGGCGTTGCCCCCATCCGGGGCCCAGCACCGGTCCTCGCGAGGACCCCCTCGTCGCGAAGACCGCGGGTGGCGGCCGGACCGAGGACGCCGGCGTCGATAGGGCAGCCGGCGAACCGGCCGCGAAACCCGGGCGAAAGACCCGTCGATTCGTCATCCTCAAACTTATATCACGGGGGTCTGTCGCGGCGTCCACGTAACGTCATGGTCGAGCCGGGCACGCCCTCAATGGCGCCGACGATCTCCGGAGCTTCCGACTTCTCCGAGGACGGCCTACGGGACGCCTACCGTCTGATGGTCCTCGCTCGCGTGGCCGACGAGCGTTGCCTGATGCTCCAGCGGCAGGGACGTATCGGGTTCTACGCTCCTCTCATGGGACAAGAGGCGGCCCAGGTCGGCGCGAGCCGCGCGCTCTCTCCCGGGGACTGGGTCTTCCCCGCCTATCGGGAGATGGCCGTGGCTCTCGCCCGAGGCGTTTCGCTGAAGGCGATTTTCGACCAGCTCCTGGGGAATGCCGACGATGCGATCCGAGGCCGCCAGATGCCGAACCATTTCGGCTTTCGCGAGAAGAATTTCGTCGTCGCCTCAAGTCCGATTGGCACGCAGATCACTCAGGCCGTCGGCGCGGCCATGGCGGCCCAACGGCGCAAGGACCCGGTCGTAGCGATCGCCTTCTTCGGCGATGGCGCGACCAGCTCGAACGACTTCCATGCGGGACTCAACTTCGCGGGAGTGTTCCAGTCTCCTTCGATCTTCTTCTGTCAGAACAACCAGTGGGCGATCTCCATGCCTCGAAAGCGGCAGACGATGAGCGCTACGCTCGCCGAGAAGGCCGCGGCTTACGGGATCCCCGGTGTCCAGGTGGACGGGAACGACATCCGTGCCGTCTATCGGGCAGTCCGGGACGCGAGGGCGAGGGCGGTGTCTGGACACGGTCCGACGATGATCGAGGCCGAGGTCTATCGGTTCGGGCCTCACTCGACCTCAGACGACCCGAAGCGGTACCAGACCGACCTCGAGCTTTCGGCCGCCAAGGCGCGTGACCCGATCGGTCGGCTCAAGGCAGAACTCATCGCCTCGGCGCTATGGGATGAGGTGGCGGAGCAGAAGCTCTGGGAGGAGTCCCGGGCCTACGTTTCCCGTACGTTCGAGGCGTCCGAGAAGGCGACGCCGCTGGACCCGCGCTCCATATTCGAGGACGTCTTCGCGCGGTTGAGCCCTCGCCTGGCCGAGGAAAGAGCCGACTACGACGACCGTGCGCGAGAAGGAGCCCTCAGGTCGTGACCGAGCTGAATATCGTCCAAGCGATCAACCGGACCCTGCATGACGCGATGCGCCAGGACCCGAACGTCCTCATCCTGGGCGAGGACATCGGTGTGAACGGGGGCGTCTTCCGCGCGACGGAGGGTCTTTTCAAGGAGTTCGGCGCGGAACGGGTGATCGACACCCCGCTGTCGGAGACGGGGATCATCGGAGCGGCGATCGGGATGGCACTTTACGGTCTCAAGCCCGTGGCCGAGATCCAGTTCATGGACTTCATCTATCCCGCTTTCGACCAGATCGTCAGCGAGCTTGCGAAGTTCCGGTACCGGTCCGCCGGCCAGTACCCGGCCCACGTTGTGATCCGTACTCCCTACGGCGGCGGGATCAAGGGAGGCCTGTACCACTCGCAGAGCACCGAAGCGTACTTCTGTCACACCGCCGGGATCAAGGTCGTTGTCCCGTCGACGCCCGCCGACGCCCGGGGCCTCCTCTTCAGCGCGATCGATGACGAGGACCCCGTCCTCTTCCTCGAGCCAAAGAGGATCTACCGTTCCCTGACCGGTGAAGTTCCCGAGGGAGCCGAGCGGGTCCCCTTCGGCCGCGCGCGGATCGTGCGGGACGGATCCGACGTTTCGGTGTTTGCCTACGGCGCGATGGTGCCGCAGGCCGCCGAGGCTGCGGGGAAGCTCGAGCAAGACGGGATTTCGGCCGAAGTAGTCGACCTGCGCTCGCTCGTCCCGCTGGACGAGGCGGCCGCGGTCGCGTCGGTCGAGAAGACAGGACGCGCGGTGATCGTCCACGAGGCGGCCCGGTTCTGCGGCTTCGGAGCGGAACTGGCCGCGGTCCTCGCGGAAAAGGCCCTCTACTCCCTCAAAGCACCGGTCGTCCGGGTGACCGGGTTCGACACCCCGTTCCCGTACGCTCTCGAGAACCTCTACCTTCCGAACGCCGACCGGATCGCTCACGCCGCGAGAGCCGCGGTCCGAGCGGCGTAGGAGCTGACAATGAAGTTCGAGTTCCGGCTCCCCGACCTCGGCGAAGGGGTCGCCGAAGGGGAGGTTGTCCGGTGGTTCGTTAGCGTCGGCGCCGCGGTCCGTGAAGATGAACCGCTCGTGAGCGTGCTCACCGACAAGGCCAACGTTGAGATCCCGTCCCCGAAGTCCGGCCGAGTCCTCAGCCTCCATGCCCAGGTCGGGGAGAAGGTGAAGGTAGGAGGCCTCCTCATCACGCTCGAAATGGAAGGAACCGCCGGGCCGGCTCCTGTCGGCGCTCCCGCGACGAAAGCGCAGCCGGTTCCGCCTCAGACCGAGCCCAGCGCCCCCGTTCCGAGAGCGGTGGGAGGAAACCAACCCACCGCCACTTCGTCGCCCGTTCTCGCCTCGCCGTTCGTTCGGCGACACGCGTCCGAGCTTGGCCTGGACCTGACCAAAGTGAGAGGGACCGGACCGGGCGGCCGCATCACGGACACGGATTTGGGGCCGGCCCGGGTCGGTTCCGGTGACGCGACCTCCTCTCCGATGTGGCCTGCGCTTTCGGCCCCGCCAGTGTCGCCCTCACTTCCCGCGCCCGTGACCCGATCCCCTCCTCCGGCAGCCGATGATGTTCTCGAGCGAATCCCGATCCGTGGGATCCGTCGGGTCATCGCCGAGCATATGACCGAGTCCCGCCACCGAGCGGCCCACTACACCTACGTCGAGGAGGTCGACATGAGCGAGCTCGTCACCCTTCGGGACCGGATGGCGAAGCACGTCGAGAAGCAAGGCGTCCGCTTGAGCTACCTCCCATTCATCATCAAAGCGGTCGTGGCGGGATTGAAGGCATACCCTCGCCTGAACGCGACGGTGGACGACGCGCGGGAAGAACTCCTCGTGCGGTCCGGCTACCACATCGGGATCGCCACGGCCACCCCCGAGGGTCTCATCGTCCCGGTCATCCGGAACGCCGACCAGAAGAGCGTCGTCGGACTCTCACGCGAGATCCAGGACCTGGCCGAACGAGGTCGCGCGGGTACGTTGTCCCGCACGGAGCTCACTGGCAGCACCTTCACGATCACGAGCCTCGGCGCGTTGGGAGGACTGCTCGCGACGCCCATCCTCAACTACCCCGAGGTCGCGATCCTGGGCGTGCACAAGATCCAGCGAAGGCCCGTCTATCGGACCGACGGGTCGATCGGCCCGGCCGATATGATGAACCTCTCGATCTCGCTCGACCACCGGGTGGTGGACGGATTCGAGGGGGCGCAGTTCGTGGCGAAGGTCAAGTCGTACCTCGAAGACCCCCACCAGCTCTTCGCCGAGCTCGCATGACCTCCCCGGTCCCGGTCGAACCGCTCCACTACGACGAGCCCGCCGTGGAGGAGGCGCTCGGACCCGATTGGTCGGAGCGGCTCCGCTCCGCCTACCGCTGGATGGTCCTCGCCCGGGTGCTCGACGCCCGTTTGCAGGCACTCCAGCGCGAGGGCCGCGTGGACTTCCTGGGCGCCGCACCGGGTCACGAGGCCGTCAATGTCGCTGCCGGACTGGCTTCCGCCCCGAGTGACTGGGTCTTCCCGGGACTGAGGGAGCAGCTCATCGCCGTAATCCGGGGGCACCCCCTACCGGCGTACGTCCACCATCTCTTCGCCGACGCGAAGGACCCCGCGCTCGGACGGAACGTGCCCGGCCACCCGACGGCGCGTGAGGTCCACTACGTCTCGATGTCCTCGGTGATCGGGACTCAGATCACCCATGCCGTGGGCGTCGCCTATGCCCAGAAACTCCGGGGAGAATCGGCCGCGACGCTCGTCTTCTTCGGGGACGGTGCGACCAGTTCGAACGACTTCCATGCGGGGCTCAACTTCGCCGGGGTCCTCCACGTGCCGGTGGTCTTCTGCTGCATGAACAACCAATGGGCCATCTCGCTCCCCGTCTCCCGTCAGACCGCCGTCGCGACGCTCGCTTCGAAGGCCGCCGCCTATGGGCTTCCCGGGCAGCAAGTGGACGGCACGGACTTCGTCGCGAGCTTCCGAGCGCTCTCCACCACCCTGAAGCAGGCTCGCAGGGGCGGTGGTCCGGTGTTGCTCGAGTTCGTCCTCTACCGAATGACTCCCCGCTCCGAGATCGAGGATACTGGTCGCTACCAACCCTCCGACTGGCTGGCCCGCGCTGCCCATCTGGACCCGGTGACCCGGCTCGGTTCGTGGCTGCAGAGCCACGGGCGGTTGATCGACGAGGAGCGGACCCGATGGGAGAGCGACGCCGAACGGGAGGTTCGCTCAGCGATCGAGCAGGCCGAAGCGACCCCCCCGCCGGCCGCGGATTCGGTCACCGAAGACGTCTATGCCTCACGGTCGTACGCCCCTGTCAGGTCCGGAGGGTAGCGGAGGGGCAGATGGCGGGAACGTTCTCTCGTTCGACCGAGGTGCTCGTCGTGGGCGGCGGCCCCGGTGGATACATGGCAGCGATCCGGCTCGGCCAGCTCGGTCGGAAGGCGCTGGTCGTCGAGCGCCAGGAGCTGGGCGGAGAGTGCCTCAATCGCGGTTGCATCCCCTCGAAGGCGCTGATCCACGCCTCGCTCCTCTATCACTCCCTGAGGACCGAGGGCCCGGAGGTAGGGGTCACCGCCACGGACCCGAAGTTCGACCTCACCCAGGTGATGCGCTGGAAGGACGAGGTGGTCTCGAAGGAACGACAGGGCGTGGCCTCCCTCCTCAAGTCGGCCGGAGCTTCGGTTCTCGTGGGCACCGCGAAGTTCACCGGCCCGAAGTCCGCGGACGTAACCGCCCCCGACGGCGGTCACGAACGTATCGATTTCGAGCAGGCGATCGTCGCGGCCGGGGCGTTCCACACCACGATCCCCGGGTTCGAGACCGACGGGGAGCGGGTGGTCAATGCGTGGGACCTCCTTTCGCTGAAGACCCTCCCTCGGTCGATGCTGATCCTAGGTGGCGGGGTTTCGGGATGCGAGCTGGGGGAGTTCCTGGCCCGCGTGGGGGTCGAGGTCACGATCGTCGAGATGATGCCGCAGCTCCTGCCGGGCCTCGAGCCGGACCTCGCCCGCGAGCTTACCGGCTCACTCGAACGGCTCGGCATCCGAGTCCGCGTCGGAACCCGGGCGGTCTCCCTACGGCGAGACCCGTCGGCCCTCACGGTGACGGTCGAGGGAGGAGCCGGTCGGGAGGAGCTCTCGGCCGAGCGCCTTTTCGTCACGGTCGGTAAGCGCCCTCGGACGAAGGAACTCGGTCTCGAGGAGGCCGGCGTCGCTTTCGACCTCAAGACAGGGTTCGTCACGGTCGACGATCAGATGCGTACGAACCAGCCCCACATCTTCGCGGTCGGGGACGTCGCGCGACCCCCGATGCTCGCCCACAAGGCGTACCGAGAAGGGGTGGTCGCCGCCGAAGCCGCGACGGGGCGAACGACCCGGTTCCAATTCCAAGCGATGCCGTCCGTCGTCTTCACCACCCCGGAGCTCGCGACGGTGGGCCTTTCGAAGACGGAGGCCGAGGCCCGCGGGTTCGTGGCTCGGGAGGCGCGGTTCCCGTACGTGGCCCTCGGGCGAGCCCATGCGAACCACGCGCTCCAGGGATGGGTCAAAGTGGTGGGCGACGACACCACCGGGCTTCTGCTCGGGGTCCATGCCGCCGGGATGAGCGTGGGCGAGTTCATCGCCGAGGCGGCCCACGCGATCGAGATGGGAGCGACGGTCCGGGACGTGGCCATGACGATCCACCCCCATCCGACGTTCTCCGAGGCCTTGCAGGAGGCCGCGCTCGTCTGGCTTGGGGAGCCGATGCACGTCGCCCGCCGGAGGTCCGATGCCGGCGGTCGTTGAATGGGGTCTGCGGGAGTACTCGGAGGCCCTCGATGCGATGCGCTCCATGGTCCAGGCCCGTCGCGACGGGGCGATCGCCGATACGCTGATCCTCGTGGAGCACCCTCCCGTCGTCACCGTCGGGGTCGAGGGGGACGATGGGTCGGCGGCGACCTCCGGCCTTCCCACCGTTAGCGTCGAGCGCGGAGGTCGGGCAACATATCATGGACCGGGTCAGTTGGTGGGGTATCCTATCGTCGACCTCGAACCGCGCGGTCGCGACGTCCGCCGGTTCGTCCACGATGTGGAGGAGATCGTCGTCCGGTCGCTGGCTCCGTTCGGGGTCCGCGCCGGCCATGTCAGCGGCCGTAGGGGAGTTTGGGTCGCGGGGGAACGGAAGATCGCCTCGATCGGCATCGCCGTGGACCACTGGGTGACGTTCCACGGGTTCGCGCTCAACGTGGACCCGGACCTCGAGGCGTTCGAGCGATTCCGTCCCTGCGGGTTCTCGGGGTCGGTCATGACCTCGCTCTCCCGCGAGATCGGACGACCGGTCCGGATCCCAGAGGTGGCCCCCCACCTAGTCGATGCGTGGCGTGCGGTGTTTGCCTCGACCGCGGCCCCGCCCACGGGGCAAGGTTCTACTCCGGCCGCGCCGATCGCCCGTGCATGACCGAAGGTCCTCCCCGGCCGCGACTCCTCCTCGTAGGGGGCGGGACCGGTCTCGTAGGGCGTCACATCCGGGCCGAGTTCGGCCGGGACTGGCACATCGTCTCCCTCCACCGCCACACTTCGCCGGAGGAGATGGCCGCGGGAGTCGAGTTCGTGAACGCCGACATCGCGACCGTCCGGGACTGGGTCCCTTTGCTCCGGGGCATGGACCTCGTCATCAACGTCGCGTGGTACCGGCCGGGCCACGACCGACGTTTCCGTCCGCTCACCGAGGGCCTCCTTCGTCTCGTAGCGGCCGCCGACCAGGTCGGGGTGCCCCGGTTCGTGCATCTCAGCGTCCCGGACTCGCCCGCCTCGCTCGAACGGGACTATCCGTACCTGGGGCTCAAGCGCGAGGTCGACCGGGCCATCGAGGGGAGCGGGCTCTCCTACGCCATCGTCCGGCCCACGATGCTGTTCGCTCCCCGCGATAAGCTCGTGACCGTGATGCTTCGTACGATGTCCCGGTACCGCCGGTTCCCGATGTTCGGCGACGGAGAGTACCACATCAGCCCGCTCGCGGCCCCGGACCTCGCCCGCATCGTCCGAGTCGAGGCGGCGCGCGCCGAACGACGCAATGTCGCCGTCGGCGGGCCGAAGAGGTGGCGGTATCGCGACCTTACGGACGCCATGTTCGGGGCGCTCAGCGTGCCCCCCAAGTACTTCACCCTCTCCGGTCCGGGCGCCATCCGACTGTCGTGGCTGCTCGAACACCTAGGCTCGACGCTTCTCTATGTGTACGAGGTAAAGTGGCTGCTCTCGGACATGCTCGGACTCCCCCCCTACGAGGGATTGGAGGGGTCGCTCCTTCCCGTTGAGCCGTTCCTCGCAGAAGAGGCGGCCCGGCTACGGAAAACGCGGCAGGCGACCCGAGGGTAATTTTAAGGCCGTCCCTCTCCATTGGACCCCTCGATGGAAGCAGTCGACCTCAGCCGAAGGCTCGCAGATTTTGCTCAAGTCGCCGGAGAGGTGCTCCGCGACGTTCAAGACGTAACCGAGCAGCAGATCCGCCACTGGATCGTGAACCCGTTCTTGGTCGCGCTCGGATGGGACCCGCACGACAAGAAGGCGGTCTTCTTCGACTTCCCGTCCTCGATCGAAGGCGGCCACATCGACTACGCGCTCCTGAACGCCGACGGGAAGCCCGGACTCTTCCTCGATGTCCGGGAACGCACCGGCAACGTCACCGAGCCGGGAGCGATCGTGGATGCCGCGAAGAGCGCGAAGGTTCCGCTCGTCCTCCTCACGAACGGCCGCGAGTTCTCGCTATGGTACATCCCGGCCAACGAACCGGCCGCGCCGTTGTTCGTCCTGGCGCTCAAGGACCTCTCCGACAACTCCGAGAGCCTGCTCGGTCTGACGGCCGAGTACCGGCTGAGCGAGACCGGGACCCAGCAGCTCCGTCGGGCCGCGATCCGCCTCGCGGTCCTCCAGATGCTGGAGGACAACGCCGAGAAGACGTTCGATGCGCTGGTGGATTGGGTCCAGGCCCAAGTCGCGCCCGGCGCCCTCGACGACACGACGCAGCAGGCGATCCGCGACGCCACGCTGATCTGGCTCACCGAAGAGCATCTGATGATGCCGGCGTTCCAGCCCACGGAGGGGAAGCGGATGCACGAGCTCACCCCGACCACGCCACGGGACTGGGACCCGTTCCCACGGGGCCCTTCGGGGACCTTCCAGTACAAGTATGACTCGACGAAGACCCTCGACCTCCGGCAGTCCGCCAAAGAGGTCCGCGAGCAGATGCGTCTGCAGGGGCTCCGGACTCCGAACGCCACTAGCTTTGGTGGGTTCTACCACGCGCTGAGGACCCGGGCCGGTCTTTCGAAGTAGGCACACGGACCCTCGGCCGCCGACCGACGGCCGGAGGCAGGCTGGCGACACCGGTGCGAATCCGATTCAAGTCGCCACCGTCAGGTTTAATACACATCCATGCGCATGCTACACTGTATGACGGCGGAGCGTGCCTCCCATCCCTGCGTCAGCCGCGGGTGTCGCCACCCGGATTCCGAGCACGTGGCCACACCCGAGCTCGCGGGCCCCTTGGAGGTCGTGGTATGGTGCTTCGCCTGTCAACGGCACGAGACCCGGAGCCCGCGGCGATGGTTCCTCCACCGCCCTCCGAGCGCCCCTTCGGACTACCACGGCCTCATCTCGAGAGCATCGTAGCCGGTCGACCGACCTTTGCGCGGGGTCAGAGCAGTCCCGCGAAGTGGCCGATCACGAGCCCGGCGAACCCCGACGCAAGTCCGATCACCGCGATCCGCAGCCCGCTCCGCCATATCGACCCCGAAGTGACCCGCGCCTCGTAGAACCCGATCCCGAAGAGCATAACCGCGCTCAGGAGCGTGGCGATGATCGCCGCGCTCACGAGAGAAAGCTCAGCGAAGAAGAACGGGACCAGCGGGACAAACGAGCCGAGGATCGTGGCGGACCCGACCAAGGCGGCGCTCCGTCGCGGAGCCTCGGGGGGGACGTACGAGAGGTTGAGCTCGAACGCCATCATGAGGTCGAGCCACGCCCTCGGCTTCGCCTCGATGCGCCGCAGCATGTCCTCGAGGTCCGCGCCTTCGAAACCCCAGCCCCGTAGAATGACCCGGACCTCCTCGCGCTCGAGCTCGGGCACCTCCCGCATCTCGCGGATCTCACGTTCCCGCTCGGACCCGTAAAGCCGTAGTCGCGAGTAGGTGGAGGTGTAGGCAACGGCGGCCATCGACAACGCTTCGGCCGCCAGCGCCGAGAGTCCGGCGATGATGATGATCTGGGCAGTGACCTTGGACCCGGGCTCGAGGCTGGCCGCGACGAGCCCGAGGAGGATCCCGAGGACGTTGACAAGCCCATCCTGGCTCCCCAGGATGAAGTCCGAGAGGATGGTGGGATGCTGGTGCGGCTCTTCGGGAGATTGCATGCCCAGGGCAGGTCACTCGGCCGCTTCGATAAGAGGCTGCCGTAATCGCCGCCTTCGAGACCGTCGACTCGAGGCCCCGTTTCCCCGAGCGAGCCGGTGCTACGTCGGCCGGGTCGAACGGCGAGAGCCCGCGCCACGCGGCCCGTGTCGCCGTGTCAGCGATCGGCGAAGCCGACACGCGTCCTTCAGGATTCGCGCGTGGTCGAACGCCAGCGGGCGAGCGTCGGATATGCGGACCCACGCCGCGGATGCGGCGTCGTCCTGACCCGCTGGGTTCCCTCCCCGACCGCCGACTAGGAACGCCACCGTTGTGGTAGGCTTTCGAGGGTCCCGATCCGGCCCGGAATAGACCCCCACGATCCTCATCGGACGACCGACGAGCCCCGTCTCCTCGCGGAGTTCGCGCTCGAGAGCGTCCTCGACCGTTTCGCGGAGCTCGACAAACCCCCCCGGAAGCGCCCAGAAGCCCCGGAATGGGGGTCTTCCGCGGCGTACCAAGAGGACCTTCCCCGACCGGATCCAGACCGCATCCACGGTCAGCGCGGGGTTCTCGTAGCGCCGGACCACTCTTGTCGCGAGACCGACCGGCTATTAGGGGTCGCGCGGTCCCCCCGGTGCCCCGCGGGACTCTCCGCCCCCTCGAGAGATAAGCATTAAGGCGGGGGCCCCGGTCTCACGTCCGATGCAGATCCTTCGGAGCAAAGCTCCACTACGGATCAGCTTCGCCGGGGGGGGAACGGATGTGTCCCCCTACCCCGAGGAGAAGGGCGGCGCGGTCCTCAACTGCACGATCGACAAGTTCGCGTACGTCACCCTCGAGGCGGTTCCGGACGGGGCCGGAGCGGTCACCGTGGAGTCGCTCGACTACAACATGACCCTCAACTTCCGCCGTGAATCCGACCTGGTGTACAATGGCGACCTCGACGTCGTGAAGGCCGCCCTCAAGGTGCTTCGCCATGATGCCGCCGAGGGCCGAAAGAACGATTCCCTGCGCCTGTTCTTGCACTCGGACGCTCCTCCCGGGACCGGGCTCGGCACGTCCTCGACGATGTGCGTTGCGCTCGTCGGCGCCTTCCAGCACTACCTACGCGAGCCGTGGACGTCCTACGAGGTCGCCGAGCTGGCCTATCGGATCGAACGGGAAGAACTCGGACTCAAAGGAGGCCGCCAGGACCAGTACGCGGCCGCGTTCGGCGGATTCAACTTCATGGAGTTCTCCGGCGCGAAGACGATCGTCAACCAGCTTCGGATCGACCCGGAGGTCGTGAACGAGCTGGCCTACCGCCTGCTGCTCTGCTACACCGGAACGAGCCATTACTCGAACGACATCATCGAGCGCCAGCAGCGCAGTTACTCCGAGAAGCGCATCGATACCGTCACCGCGTTGGATGCGACCAAGCAACTCGCGATCGACATGAAGAACGAGCTGCTGCGCGGGAACCTCGACGAGATGGGGAGGCTCCTCGATGAGGGGTGGCAGCACAAGAAGCAGTTCACGGAGGGGATCTCGAACGAGCAGATCGACACCCTCTACAACCGGGCTCGCGAGGCCGGCGCGATCGGCGGAAAGATCCTCGGAGCCGGAGGAGGGGGGTACATCCTCCTCTTCTGCGATTTCGCGCGGCGTGCTAAGGTCGCCAAGGCCGTCCAAGCCGCGGGGGGCCGGGTGACCGACTTTTCCTTGGAGACGGAAGGGCTCCAGACCTGGTCCGTGGTCTCGCCGCGCTGAGCGGCGGTCGCGACCATGACCGCCTGGGTGTCCCCCTCGACCGAACCCGTCGAACGGCCCCCGGTCGTCTCCATCATCTTGGCCACGTTCAACGAACGCGCGAACCTCCCTCAGCTCCTCGACCGTCTCTGGTCTGTCCCGCTTCCGCCTTTCGAGGTGCTCGTGGTCGACGATGGGAGCACGGACGGCACCCGCGAGTACCTCTCGGAGCTGACCCGTTCGGAACCCCGGCTCCGGCTGCTCTGGCATGAGGGCAAACAGACCACCCTTCGGGCCCAATGCCAAGGGATCGCCGAGTCAAGGGGCGGGTTCGTCGTGGTGATGGACGCTGACCTCCAGCACCCTCCCGAGGTCCTTCCTGAGATGGTCGCCCGCCTCGAGGACGGGGCCGCGCTCGTCGTCGGCAGCCGGTATGCCGAAGGGGGCTCTACCGGCGCTCGGGACGGGGTCCGCGGCATGATCTCTCGAGGGGCCGAGCTGACCGCGAAGCTGTTCCTCTCCGAGGCCCGCCCGATGAGCGACCCGGTGTCGGGGCTGTTCGCGTTCCGGCGCGAGGTCTTCCGGCCCCTTCCTACCGAGTGGCGGGGCTACAAACTCCTCCTGTTCCTCCTCGTCATGGCTCGTGGGCAGCGCGTCGCCGAGGTCGGATTCCAATTCGAGCCGCGCGGAGGCGGCACGAGCAAGGTGACCCAGAACTCCCGCTTCATCCGGTTCTTCCTCACCGAACTCCTCTTGGCGAAGCGGCTCGAAGGCCTCCTTTCGAGCGGCGGCGGGGGACGAGCCGCGCCTCCCCCTTCCCCACGGTAGACGAGGGATCCCTCGGTCCATCAGTAACGTCTATAACGGCACGCGAACGTCCCGGCTCTCGGAGATTGCCGGTCGACGGCCCACGCTCGCGTCACGGTAGGCCTCCGTATCACCAAAGGTGTCAACGATGCGGGTGCTCATCACCGGCGGTTCGGGGTTCATCGGGCGCCATCTCTCCGAGAGCGCGACGGCGCTCGGTCATGAAGTGGTCGCGACGTATCTCGCCCCGGCGGAGATCGCGGGGAATCCCCCCGTACCCGCCGGTGTCCGTTGGGAACACCTCGACCTCCAGGACCGGAGCCAGGTCGACCGATTGGTGGAATCGACCCGAGCCGACGAGGTCTTCCACCTCGGGGCCCAAGCCTACGCACGGAAGGCATGGGAGTCGCCCGCCGACACGTTCGCTACCAACGTCCTCGGCACCGTCTATCTGTACGAGGCATTGCGCCGACATCCGCCGAAGGAGGGCATATTCCTAGCCTCGTCCGCTGCCGCCTACGGGACCGTCGACCACCTGCCAACGAACGAGGACGCAGTGCTCCGTCCCGTGAACCCGTACGGCGTCTCCAAGGCCTGTCAGGACATGCTCTCGCTGCAATACTCGGTCAACTTCGGTCTTCGGATCCTGCGCGGTCGTCTCTTCATCACGACCGGCCCGGGGAAGACCGGAGATGTCCTGAACGACTTCGCCCAACGCGTGGCCCAGCTGGAGCGGCGCGGCCAGCCGGGGAAGCTGCGGGTCGGCAACCTGGACGTCCGACGGGATATCTCCGACGTCCGGGACATCGTTCGGGCTATCTGGACGGTCTTCGAGCGAGGGGACCCTCTTCAGCCGATCAACATCGGAGCGGGCCAGAGCTTCTCGGTCCGGTCGATCGCGGAGTCGCTCCTGCGTCTCTCTCAGGTCCCGCTCGCGCTCGACCCTGACCCGACCCTGCTCCGCCCGACCGACGAGCGAGAGATACGCTCGGACATCTCCCGTCTTCGGAGCTTGGGGTACGCTCCGACCATCCCGATCGAGCGCACGATCGAGGACTCGCTCGCCCACTGGCGCAAGTTCGGATCGGGATGACGGGAGGACCCGGGAATACCCCGGAAAGTGACAGCCCGTTCCGACGATAGGTTCTAAAGGACCAAGCGACCCTCTCCGCACCGATGACGGACAATGAGTCCCCGCGCGTGTCGAAACCGCTCCTGGAGGTCGGTTTGCCCCCTCCCGACTCGCCGGGGGGACTCGTGGTGCTCGGCGCCATCATCCTCGGGACCGCCTACGTCCTCTTGCTCGTAGGCGCGTACTCCTCCCTTGCGGCGGAGGCCGGATGGGTCGTCCCGTTGAATCTCGTCCTTGCGGTCGTCGTGGCGTTCTTCCTGGTTTCCATGATCGGGTCGGACCGGGCCCGAGCGACCCAGTTCGAGCTCGAGTTCGCACGGACGGTCCAGGCCCATCTGGCGGCCGGGGAAACGCTGGTCGAGGCGAGCCCGCTCGGCGGGATCCTGAAGGGGTACGCGCACGCCGCCGACGACGAGCGACGCATGGCGAGGGAGCATGCCTACGCGGCCGGTCCGGCCCTCTACAGCAGCGCGCTCGCCCTATCCGCCACCCTACTTCTCGGACTCGCGTACGCGACCGGCAGCCCGGACGCTCTGATCGGTCTCGCGCTTCTTGCGGAACTGGGGGCGTTCGTCCTGCTCGCCTTGACCGCCGGAGCCCTCGCGCTCTCGATCGGTCGGAACACGGAGGTCTCCGGTTTCGACGCCATCGTCCTGCGCCGGTGGACGCACATTGCGCGTCCCTTGTTCCCGTTCACGCACTCGCTGACGGACATCCCCTGGGCGGCCCCGTCGACCGAGGCGCGATCGTCCGCCCCGTGGGATGAGTCGAGCAGCTCTACCGCGGCCCCCGCGTGATGGGTGGCCGTCAACTCGAATTAACTGGGGGATGAAATAGCCCCCCGCTGAACACCAGCGGGACCTGGTACGATGTGGGTGTACGTGGTCATCGCGTCGCCCTGTGGCGTTACCGACACCGTAGCACGCGCGGTCGCCCGCGCGGTCGACTGGTCGTACGAGCATCATGCTCGGCCGGCGAACGAGGTCGACCCCAGCGAGATCCGAACTCCCTCGGTCGTGTTCCTGGGCGGACCCACCCATCGGCGGGAGATGGGGGAATCCCTCCGAGCCTTCCTGGACCACATGCCGGACCGGATGCTCTCCCAGTGCCTCTTCGCGGCGTTCGACACGCGCTTCCACGACTCCCCGATCGTGACCGGCTCCTCGGCGCGCCACATCCAGCGGGCGATCGAGGGACGCGGGGGGCGCAACCTCGTGCCCGGGGAGAGCTTCTTTGTCGTCCGACGGGACGGACCCCTTCGCGAGGGAGAGGTCGAGCGGGCCCGTATGTGGGCGAGCGGTGTGATCGCTTCCGCGGTCCGTGAGCTCCATGACGTCGAGGTCCGGCCCGGCACGCTCACCACCTCCGCTCCGCATTCCTGGGTCGAGGCGCTGGTCGCCGCCCCATCGTAGGGCGTTCGAGTCCTTTCGGAGCCGAGCGCTCCGTGTGGCATTCGTCAGGCCGATGAGGCCGTCGGTTGGGAGCGGGCGATCCGGTCCGCCCTCAGGTTGGCCCAGAACAGTGTGGCCAATGACCCCAGGAGAGGTATCGTGGCAAGGCTCCAGTAGGGGAACGCGGGGGCGAAGTACCCGAAGACCAGGATGCCCACGAAGACGGCAAACAACGCGGAGGCAAGGCTATCGATGGCCGCCTCCGACAGGGAACCTTGGGGCGACACGGGTCCGTCCACGGCACCTCAACCCCTTATGCTCCCCCCCCAAGTAACCCTTCCCCGTCGAGGCCGACACCGGCCCTCGGCAGGCCTGAAGTTAGGCGGGGGGTCAAGCGCCGTTGACACGGCATAGAAGGCCTACTCCGTGGTCTCCGCGACCATGGTAGCGGCGCCGCCCACTGCATCGCATTCGACGGTCCGGGACGGGACGAAACTCTCGAAACTTCCCCGCTTGAAAGGGATGGACCTATTGGACACTCCCCTCCTCAACAAGGGGACGGCGTTCTCCTACGAGGAACGGACGGCGCTCGGGCTCCACGCCCTCTTGCCCCCTCAGGTGGAAACGCTCGACCAGCAGGTCTTCCGCGCGTACGAGGCCTACCAGCGCAAAACAGAGGACCTCGAGCGCCACATCTACCTGCGCGCGCTCCAGGACAACAACGAGGTCCTGTTCTATCGGCTTCTCGTCGACCATCTCGAGGAGATGACCCCTGTCGTCTACACCCCCGTGGTAGCGGCGGGCTGCGCCGAGTTCAGCCACATTTATCGTCGCCCTCGCGGCCTCTTCATCTCATACCCGCTCCGGGATTCGATCGTAGAGCTGCTTCGCCACCGCCCGAACCCCGAGGTCGATGTGATCGTAGCGACGGACGGGGAGCGTATCCTGGGCATTGGGGACCAGGGGGCCGGCGGCCTCGGGATCCCCATCGGTAAGCTCTCGCTCTACACTCTTTTCGGGGGCATCGCTCCCGAGCGGACGCTCCCGATCGTGCTCGACGTCGGGACGAACAACCAGGACCGTCTCAAGGACCCCGAGTACCTCGGATGGCGCCATGAACGGATCACTGGGGACGACTACTATGCGTTCATCGAGCAGTTCGTACGGGCCGTGAAGCAGGAGCTCCCCGGCACCCTCCTTCAGTGGGAGGACTTTGGGATCCAGCACGCGCGGCCGATCCTGGACAAGTACCGGGACCAGCTGCTTACCTTCAACGACGATATCCAGGGCACGGGGTCGATCAACCTCTCCGTCGTCCTCGCGGCCTCGGAGGTCACGGGCGTTCCGCTCCGAGACCATCGGTTCGCGATCCTCGGCGCCGGCTCGGCCGGTGTCGGTGTCGCCGACCTATTGACGTGCGCCCTCGTGGAAGCGGGAATCCCCCAGGCGGAGGCTCGGCGGCGGACCTGGATCGTGAACCGGGGCGGCCTTCTGCATTCGGCTCGAACGGACATCAAGGACGAACAGCGAGTCTACGCCCACCCGTGGGAGGACGTCAAGAGCTGGGCGCCGACCGGGGGCGGCAAGATCGGCCTAGAAGAAGTGGTCCGCGAGGCGCGACCTACGGTCCTCATCGGCCTTTCGACGCTTAAGGGAGCGTTCACGGAATCGATCGTCCGGACGATGGCCCGCTGGGTTTCCCGGCCGATCATCTTCCCGCTCTCCAACCCGACCGCGAAGTCCGAAGCGGTCCCCGAGGACCTTCTCAAGTGGACCGAAGGACGAGCGATCGTGGCCACCGGCTCTCCGTTCCCCCCGGTCAAGTACGGCGACACGGTCTACCCGATCGCGCAATGTAACAACGCCTACATCTTCCCGGGCCTCGGCCAGGGATTGATCGCCGGGCGTTGCCGCAAGGTGACGGACGAGATGCTGCTCGCGGCGGCTCGCGCGCTCGCCGAGCGCTCGCCGGCCCGGGCGAACCCGCACGCGCCCCTCCTCCCCTCGTTGCGGGAGCTCCGCGTCGTGGCCAAGGAGATCGCTCTCGCGGTCGCGATGGAGGCTCAGCGGAGCGGACTTGCCCCGAAGATGTCCGTCGAAGAGTTGCGGAGCCGGATCGAGAAGGCTCACTGGAACCCGGAATACCCGGTCTACGCCTGATCCGCCGGCCCGGACCAACCCTTTCCGTCCTTTCACACCAGCCTGAAACGTCGGGTCTACCTGAGGACAGCAGGGAGCCCCCTGGTTCCCCTGTAGAAGCTAGGCTAAGTGGGGACCTCCGGTCGGGTCATTGACCCCGGAGAGACCATGGCCGACCGAACCCGAACTCCCCGTAGAAAGCCGGTTCGCCGCCGTGTTTCGAAGCATCGAGCGCTCCCTCGACGGGGGACCCGTCCGTCCTCCGCGGAGTTCCGATGGAACTACGTTCACCTCGAGGTCGACCTGGTCCACGAGGCGTTCCGTCGCAAGGGGGTTCCGTTCCTCCACCGGCTCGAGGCCGTGTTCCGAGAGCAGGAGGTCGTGGAGGTCGAAGGGCTCCTCCGCCCGGCGGCCATGGTCCTCCACGCCCTGGCCTCCCGTGGCTTCTCTCGAGTCGACCACTGGGAGGTCCGACCGGGAGGTTGGCTACCACTCCCCGAGCCCGCGCACGAGCGGCTCTCCGAGCCCGTGGGTCATCTTCTCCACGCACTCGCGAGCGACGCCTGGAAACGAGTGGGGGACGCTCGCTCGTTCGCGGCTCGCTTATCGGGCACGGGTGACACCCGCGCGGACGTGACCGTACGGCGGGTCCACCGCGAGCACGCCCATGCGATCACCCTGGAGCTGTTCGGTCCCGTTTCCGAAAGGGAGCTCCACTCGGTGGAGCGGGCGCTCCGCACGGAGCTGTCCATCGCTCGCCTTCGTCGGGTCGAGTGCCGACCCGCACGACCGAACGACCCCTGATCCCGCGTATCGAGACCGCGAGAGGGCTTCGGTAGCGGGGAGGCGCCGGAGTTGATGGCCTGAAGTACTCCATCGACTAACTCCCTCGAGAATGTGGGCAATCTACTTCCCGGCCCTGGTGGTGGCGTTCCTCATCACGGTCCTTGAGATGACCGAGGTCGTCGCCCTCGTGTTCGCCCTCGCCGCCGACCACTCCACGGTCCGTCATGGTGCCCTGGGCGCGGTGGGAGGAACGGCGGTCGTCGCGGCGGTCGCGGTCGGGTTCGGTGCCATCCTCATCGCGTTCCCAAAGGCGTACCTGCTCTGGGGGTCGGCCGTCGTTCTGGCGGCGTTCGGCGTCTTCCTGTTCCGTAGCACGCTCAAGACCTACCGTCGACGGCGAGCGGCCGCGAGCGGGGCTCCCGCACCCTCCACCGGGCAGTCGGTCGCCCAGTTCGCGGGCGGCTTCTCGGTGGGCGCGGTGGAGGCCACGGAGGCGGTGGTCGTCCTGCTCGCCCTCACCGCCGCGGGGTACGGGTTCTCGGCGATCCTGGGGGCCGTGCTCGGTGGCGTGGTCCTGGTCGTTGCAGCGCTGCTCGTCCATGATCGAATCCGACGCATCAAAGTCCCGTGGCTCAAGGTGGGTGGTACCTCGCTCGTGTTCACGTTCGCCGTTTTCTGGGGAGGCGAAGCGGCTGGCGTCCAGTGGCCCGGCGGGGACCTGTTTTTGGTCCCGCTGGTCATCCTCGCAGTCCTTCTGGTTCGAGGGGGGGTCGCCCTGGTGATGCGCGCGACCACCCCACCCCCGACACCCGCTTAGCCGGTCGCTCGCCTCGCGCCGTTCCACGGGTCAACGTCGCCCGGACCGTCCTCGTTGTTACCGCGTCCCCTCGAGGAGCGGCGGGCGGCGAAGACCCCGGGGGGATTGTGAGAGTCAGAAACGGCGGAGAGGCAAAGATCCGCGCACTGAGGACAGGCGACCCGCCCTCGCTCGGGGGTCGCCTCCGAAGCAAGCTCGCACTGCTCCAAGGACCGGTGGTGGCAGACTGGGCACGGATGAGCCGGCCGCACGAGCTTCGACCTCCGCTACCTGCGGCCGGGACTCCGGCTTCGTCCGCGGCCACCCGTCGGGTCGGGAAGAAGCATGAGGCCCTCGGTCGGGTCCCCGATCAGCAGTCCGGTGCCCTTTAAGAACATCCATCCGACGAACGCGATCGTGACGGCATCGAGCTCGTCATGGGTCAGGGGGCGATGGTCGAGGTCCCCTCCCAGTCCGGCCTTTCGCATGCGCCGCTGAAGGACCTCCGTCCCCGCCTTCTTGCGCGGCCATCCCAATAGGTCCTGGGCGCCGCCCGGATATCCCTCGAGGACCGTCTCCCCACGCCTCGACAGTTCTTCGGCGAGGGCCATTCCGCGGACCGTGAGCGTCCGCATGGGCCCAAGCGTCAGTGGGAAGAACGGGATTCTCCGTCGGAGCAGCTCTCGGTCGCACTCTCGCAGGTGCGGTCCCGAACGGTCTTCGATCGTCCGCCTCCCGCGGGGAAGGGAGAGTGGGGCGTCGATCACCACGAGCTCGGGGTGGGCGGCGCGAACGAACTCGAGGACCTCCGGGTCGGAATGGAGCACGGCCGCCCTCAAGCGCCGAGGCCCCGTCATCATGCAGGCCCCTGTGTTCCGCTTCGCCACGCCGGCGAGGTCGAGACCGACTACTCCGCTCGCCGGGGACGTAGGTTTCGAGATGCGCGGCAACGAGCGAGTCCTCATCGCGAATCGGCCACCGCGGGCCACGAAATAAAGAGGAGAAGGAAAGGGTTGACCACCGGTCCGGGGAGCTTCCCTAAACGGGGAGCACCTTCCGGCCGTAGTTCGAGTTGGTCAGCTCCGCGGTGGCAACGTACCAGGCGATGAGCCCATCGAAGATGATCTCTCCGCCTACTGCCCAGTTCGCGGCTCCGTTCGCGTCAAAGGTCGTCGAGCCCGAGGCGAGGCTATAGAACTTCACCACGAGCAGGATGAACGCGATGAACAGGAAGAGGAACACGAACATCAGTCCCCAACCATGCTTTGGCGCATTGATCAGGAAGGTGAACGTGAACATCATCCAGATGAACGAGAACCCGGCCAGTCCGTAGAATGCCGGCACCCCCGTCGCGGTCGCCGGGACCCAGGCGTTGAGCATCAGCGTGAACGCCAACCAGAACGACCCGTATCCCACGAACGCCGAGCCCGCGAACAGGTTCCCCTTTCGAAGGGCGATGAACCCCGCGATCAACTGGGCGATGCCGCCGAAGGCGATCGCCGTACCGAACAGGGTCCAGTTCCCCGTAACCGGGCTCGCGCCCATGACGTTCCCGAACCCGGCTCCGTACGGGAGCGGAAGGTTCGACAACCCCGCCAACATGGTCGTGGTTCCGAATCCCATCAGTCCCACGACGGCGGGACTCGCCCACCATTCTGGCTTCCCTTCGGCCTTGGGAGGGGGCTCCTCCATGACACGCGCAGGATCCATGTCTCCGGCTGACGCTGGCATGTTACGGCGAGCGACGTTGTCCAAGTAGATAAATGCCGTTTTCGAGGGCCATTCGGCACTCTCGGGGGGGTCGACCTTCTCGTGAGAACGACCGATGCCCTTCCGGAGCCGAGGCGGACACCATTAAGGCCCAGCGTGTTTGGGCGCACACGGATATGGAAGAGCGCGGAGAGCTCGACCGGGTCGTCTTCGGCGAGACACGAGTGGTGCTGAACCGAGACATGTCGAGCACCAACCCGAACCTCGTGGCCGGTTCGCAGGGGCTCGTGATTGGAACCCTCGCTCCGTACACGCTTAAAGTCGCGTTCCCGAGGGTGACCGTCGGCGTGAACTGGAGGGACTGCGACATCGTCCCGGGAAAGACGGGGATGCCGACCGATGCCGACCAGCCCAAGGTGATCCCGCAACCTCGCCACATGGGCGAAGAGTAGCGTGGTTCCCGGAGCGTCTTAGCTCAGCGGCAGCAGATTTCGGACGATCCCAGCAACCTCACTCAGACGGTCTGTTCGATATTTTGCCGGGGGTTCCCCCGGGACCTCGGTCAGGAACATCTTGCGGTACCGGTCGCCGTATGAACGAAGACCGGTGAACAGGACCGCGCCCCGGAACCCGGCCCGACGCGCCCCTTCGAGGTCGGCCCATCCGTCCCCGACATGGACCGCGTTCTCCGGACTCTCCTTCAGCCGGTCCAGTGCAAAGCGAAAGATCTCGGGGGACGGCTTAGTCCAGGGATGCTCGTCGCTGAAGACGTACGTCTCGACGTACGCGTCGAACCCCATCCTCGCCAGGATCGGTCGGAGAAACTCTCCGGGCTCCCCGATCGTGTTCGAGATCACGCCCACACGGTAGCCAAGACCACGGAGCTCCCGCAGGAGGTCAAGGGCCCCCGGCGCGATGCGGAACCGCGTCCCCTCGACCTCGGTCCGGAGCTTCGAAAGGTACGCGCGAGGGTCCGGGTCCCGCCCCGTCTCCTTCCCCGCCCGGAGCACCTGCTCGGCGGGCGTGACGGTCCGTCCCTCGACGCTTTCCGCGACCGCCCCCTCGTACGCCCGCTCGAACGCTCGGCCGAGGTCCGCATCCGATACCTTCGGAGCCCCTGGTAGGGAACGGGACGCGCGGAGGACCTCCTGTCCCATGGCGAGCTGGTGAGTCATGTACGCCTCCTCGTCCTCGGGGGGGAGGTAGATCAGGGTGTGCCAGAGGTCGATGGTCACGGCGGGCATTGGATGAAGAGTCGATGCCCTCGTCAGTATATTTGAGGGAGCCGCCCGCGGTCCTCCTCGGCGACCCAAGGCCCATCCCGGATCGGTCCTCCCCGCCCCCGTCAACCCAATAGACCCCGGGCCTTCACGCCCTACCGACATGACCGCCCCTCGCCTCCTCGTAGCCCTTCACCCCCGTGAGGAACTGGGAAAAGCGCTGAGCGACCGGCTACCCGGGGTCGAGTGGCGATTCGCGACGGAAGGCCCTTCCCGAGAATGGGACGGCGTGGAAGCGATCCTCCTCGGCTCGGTGGAACGGGAGCTCGGAAACGTCGATGTCCGGTCCCTGCCACGGCTGCGCTTCGTTCAGCGAGTGTACACCGGGATGGATGGAGTCCCGTTTGACCGGTTCCCCGACCGGGTCCGATTCGCCGGGAATGTGGGCGCCTATGCGCCGTTCGTCGCCGAACATGCGGTCACGCTCGCGTTGTCCGCGGCCCGGGAGATCCCTCGCTCCCACTCTCTCGTACGGGGTGGCACCCTGCGCCCACCGCCCGTTCAGAGGCTGCTGTGGGGGCGGACCGCCGTGGTCCTGGGATATGGGGAGATCGGACGCGCGATCGCGACCCGTCTCTCCGGATTCGGGATGCGGGTGCTCGGGCTCAACCGGTCGGGTCAGATGGCTCCGGGCTGCCTCGGGATGTTCCCGGCAAACCGTTTGGCCGAGGCCGTGCGGGAAGGGGACTTTGTCTTCGATGCTCGTCCTCTGACGCGGGCGACCGAAGGCACTATCGACGAGACCATTCTGGCATCGATGAGGCCCACGGCGATATTCATCAACGTGGGACGTGCGGGCACCGTCCGAGAGGAGGCGCTCTACCGACATCTCGTGAGCCATCCGGAGTTCCGGGCCGCCTTGGACGTTTGGTGGCACGAGGACTTTGCTGGTGGCCGCATCGAACACCGGTTTCCCTTCGGGGAGCTTCCGAACCTGGTCGGGACCCCGCACTCAGCCGGGTTCGGGCCTGGGGTGGAAGCGTACGTGCTTGAGCGAGCGCTCGTCAACGTGCGACGTTTCTTTGCGGGAGAGGAGCCGCGTTACGTCGTCGACCGCGCGGAATACAAGCGGCTCGTCCCTCCAGCCCCGTCGCAAGAAACGACGAAACGATAATCCGTGAGTTTCCCGTTTCCGGCCAACGATTCATGAGATGGGACGTCGGCCTCGGGATTGTCCTTGCCGTGGGCGTCGTCCTCCTCTTGGCGGTCTCCATCGAAGCGGCGGGCAACCCTCCCCGAGCGACCCCGCCTCCGTGCACGAACTGTGTTGTCGGCACGATCTCCACCGGCACCGGAACCGGCTCCGCTGGGTCCGACATCGTGTACGACGCCGCGAACGGACACTTGTTCGTCAGTTCAAGCGAATGGGGGTCCTGGGGGATGACCGTGATCAATGGAACGACGGACACGGTGGTTCGGAACGTCTCCGATAGCGGACGACCGTTCGCTCTGGCCTATGATGCACGAAATGGGGACATCTACCTCGCGAACGGAGTCGGGGACAACGTCACCGTCTACGATGGTGCCACTGGAGCGCTCGAGGCCTCCATCGCCTTGCCGCCCCAAGCAGTGTACGGAGGTCCGCTACAGATCGTCTATGACCCTTTCAACGGGTTCCTCGACGTGGTGCAATCGGCCCCGGAGGGCCTGGTCCTTATCGATGGAAGCACTAACCAGGTCGTCACGACGGTGAACTTCTCCGTCAGCGACGGGGTTATCGCGGCGAACTCGATCAACGGTGAGCTGTACGCGGCCTCGGCGGGAGAACCCTACACGAACTTCTACCTGGTCGCGCTGAACGGCTCGACCGGGACGGAGCTCTCGTCCTACGTGCTGAACGGGACCCCCGAGGCGATCACATTCGATGAGGGAAACGGACACGTGTATGTGGTGGCCTGGCAGGCCGGCATTGGGGAGTACGAGAACGCGACCGTTACCGAGATGAACGATGCGGTCACCGGCGTCGAAGCGACGCTCCAGGATGGTCTGCTGCCGGACGCCATCGCCTACGATAGCTCGAACGAGAATCTGTATCTGACCAACTACTACGCGGCGAGCGTTTCGATCGTCAATGCCTCCACCCTCGCTCTGGCGGGATCCATCTCTACCGGCGGGGGTCCGGAGGCGACCGCGTATGACGCGATGAATCGGTGCCTATACACGGTCCACCTCGAGGGACTCGTGTCGATTCTGGCGCCCCCCGGCAGCAGTTGTCCGGCCCTCCCCGTATGGGCGTTTGATTCGCCGCTCGTGTTGACCGCGGGCGCTTTCGTGGGACTGGTCATGGCGGGGACGGTCTTTCATTCTTGGATGGTCCGAAAAGAGCAACGGCTGGCGTTGGAGCTCGAGGACGGGGCTCATCGCGGTCCGCCCGGGTCGCACGGATAGTCTTCTGGCCGATTGCCGGGCTTGACAACACGTCGCGGGCCTGGAATTAGACGGCCCTTCAAGTAGCGAGGTCGGTCCCGCCCCGGGACAACGCGCGGCGCGTGCCCGCCCTATCGGATGCGTTCCAGAGCGAACGAGCCGATGATGAGAGCGCGGTTCGTCGCCCGGCACTCGACCCAGTCCCGGGTCTCGACGTCCCCGAGCCCGCGTACCTCGAAGAACGTCTTGTCGCGCTCCTGGCGGAAGACGATGGCCCCGTCCATCCGGCCCAGAAGGCCTTTGACCGCGGGCTCGGAGAGGCCGCCCGCTTCGAGCGAGTACATGACGAGCGCGGACCGGGGTTTCAGGATCCCTACGACGTTCTGAAGGAACGCGAACCCGGCACGCTCGTCGCCGTGGCCCAGGACGGCCGATAGTCCCAAGAACGCAACGCGGAAGGCGCCCGCTGGGGACTCCTCCAGGCTCGACGCCGCCGTACCGATCGAGGTGAGGATCCCCGCCTGGTCATCCGGCCCCTTGACGACGGTACGGTTCGCGCTTCCGAAAGTCCCGGCGCCGGAGGCATCGACCCAGCGGACCATGCCCATCTGCTCGTACTCCCGGAACTGCGGGAGAACGACCCCGATCGCGTCCGCGATCTCTTCGGGGGAACGGGCGGCGGTCACGACCAGAACCGGCTCCCCTCGTTTTAGACCCTCGGCCACGAAGGAGTAAAGAAGGACCTCCTTCCCGACGAACGCGTCCCCCACGACGACCACGTGGGAGCGCGGGGGGAGGCCTCCGAGAAGCAGGTCGTCGAGCCGTGGGATCCCGCTCGGAAGGCGGTCGGCGAACCGTCGGCCCGTCGGCGCGGCCAGGGTTTCGGTCTCCCGGATCCCATCGGTGCGGGGACCCCGAGCGCGTCGTGAGGTTGGTTCCGGTGGCATTTCTCGCTGGTCGGCGGCGGCCACGGCTGCCAGTCCCGCGATCGAGAGGTCGCCGGTCCGTCCGATCGACTGCCGTTGAAGGCTTACCTCGGCCTCCGCCGCCTCGAGCGAACGGGACCTTTCGTGCAGCTCCTGCTCCTGGCGGTCCAGCTGCTCCGAAAGCGACCGAAGACGGCCTTCTCGCTCGGTCATCGAGGCCTCGCGGTCGGAAAGGGACTTCAAGCTGCGGTCCAAGTCCGCGGCCTTCTGGGCGTACGAGACCTGGTCGCGCCCGAGCGCGGTGAGGCGGGTTTCGTAGTCGCGCGCGGCCGCGTCGTACTGAGCTCTCCGTCCGTCGGCCGCCTTCAGCAGGTCCGTCAGCTCCGCTTCTCGCTGCTTCAGGCCGGCTTCACGGGAGGCTAGTTCGGCTTCCTTTCGCGCCGCCCGCGCGAGCGAGTCTTCGGCCGCTTTGCTGAGCTCGCTCGCTTCCCGCGACTTTCGCCCGAGCGCCACGTTCGCTTCATCGAGCGTGGCCTTGAGCTGTTGGAGTTGAACTTCGCGCGCGACCAGGTCCGAGGTCGCTGCCACGGAAGCGCCGCTGCGCACTTTCCCTTTGGCCTCCCGAGCCGCGATGTCGCCTTCCCGTCGTAGAAGGTCGCCGGTCCTCTGGTCGAGCTCTCCGGCGCGGGCGGTGAGCCGAGCCTCCGTCTCCTTCAGGTCCTGGGATTGACGCTCGAGCGCCGCGTGCCGCTGCGTCAGCTCGACGTCGCGATGGGTCAGCGCGCCCTCTTGGTCGATGAGGCGCGCCTCCCGGGTCGAGATCTGAGGTACCAACCGCCCGATCTCCTGCTCGCGAAGCTCGAGGGCCTTCGTCTTGTCCTCGACCTGGCGTTCTCGCCCGTCGATTTCCGCGATGCGCCCGGCCCAGGCCCGTTCTTTCTCGACGAGGGAGTCCGACCGTTTCCGGTAATCCTCCTCGAGGTCGTCGAGCTGCGCGCGGGCTTCCTTGAGAGAATCGTACTGCCGACGAACGGAGAGGTCGATGTTCTCGACCGTCGCCTCCCGCCGGACGAGGGATGCTTCTCGGAAGTGGAGGGCCTCCTCCTTCCGTCCGAGGTCGTCGGCGAGGCGGAACATCCGGCTTTGCCCCGAGGTGATCAGTTCACGTTCATGCACCCGGGTTCCGGAAGAGATGAGGTGGAGGAACGAGCCGCTGGTTACGTAGAGATACGCCGATATGAACAGACTCACCGCGAGAGCATCCGAGGTTCCCCCGGAGGTCGACGGGGGGAAGTAGATCAACAGCACCGACGCAACGGGAAGGACCGCCGAGATCGCGCTCGCCCACTGACGGCCGCCCCAGGCGGTCCAGGTGAGCACGAAACCCACGAGTGCGAGGCTGACCCCGGCGAGTTCGGCAGCGTAGAAACCGGGGAAGAGGCTGAGAGTTGAAAAGGGGCCGACGCCTCCGACGCGCAAGCCGTAGACCACCGCCAGGAGGACGTTGACCGCGAGCGCGCCCACCGTGGTGGAGAAGTGCTTCTCCCAGGGCCAAAGCTGGTAGACCTCCCACTTGACCACGAGTCCGACCGCGGAGACAGCGAGCCCGGCGGCGAGCGGGAAGAGGAGGTAGAAGGTGGCCGCGACCGCAGGGGCCCCGGTCTCCCCGGAGCTGAGGGACGGTAGCGAGCTGAAGAAGAACAGGATGAGGATGCCGTCCAGTGCGAGCAGCGCGGACGCGATGACCGTGTAGAAGTGGGCGGCACGACCGATGCGGAGCTGGAGGAGGGCATCGCTCTGCGCGAGCTCGAGGTCCTCGGGCGCGGGGACGGTCACGGCGCGAGTGGCGGGTGCGGGAGGCTTAGCTCCCGCTTGGTTCGGCATGGAAACGGCGGAGGGTGATGGGGGATGCCGGTTACTTAACCATACGCTTCGAAGAAGGACGGCGGGCCGCGAGGAGCACTGCGGCGGCTTCGACCCATCGCTCCGCGCGCCGACCGACCTCTTCTTCGAGGTTGAGAAGGTGCAACCACGCCTTCGAATCCGTCCGCACCGCTTCGACCCGCAGTGGGTCCGAGCCAAGTGCCGGAGCCACCGCAACGGTTTCCGCGATCTCCCAACCGGCGCGCTGAAGTCGGTCCTGGAGCTCGCGTACCGCGAACCGCCGGAACGACTTCGGGGTCGCGTGACGGGGAGGCTCGGTTCGGAATCCTTCCCGGTCCAGACGCGCCAGCACGGCGCGAACCGGTGCCCCGAGGAGTCTCGCGACGCTCGAAGGCGGGAGGCGAGCCAGATACTTGGAGCGCTCCCCGGGCGCAGGCGCGATCTCGACCACGAGGACCCCACCCGGTGCGACCAACTCCTCGGCTTCGTCGAGCAGCCGGTCCGCCGCCTTTCCCGCGAAGCCGAGAGAGTTCCCGAGGAGGACCACCTCGGCCCACCGGTGACGCTCGAACGGCGGCCGCAACGCGTCCCCCAGGACCCGAGCCGGGACCGGGTCGGGGCTTCCGGACTCGAGCCATGCCTGCGGCAAGAGGTTCAGCATCTCGCGTGAGATGTCGAGCCCCACCCGATGAGTTCCTGTTCGACCCACGAATGGGAGGAACCGTCCGGGGCCCGAGCCGAAGTCGAGGACCCAACCCGCGTCAACGGCGTGGCGCGATAGGAAGCGCTCCCGCAGTTCGCGGAAGAGGTCTCGTTGGCCCGTTCCCTCGTACCGAAGCCACTCGCGCCTGGCCCGGTACGAATCCGCCTCTCGGAACCGCTCGGGAGCCGACAGGTCCGGCTCACCGCGAGACGCAGGCTGGACTCGACGGGAGGAAGGCACGGCCGCCGGGGGGAATCCGAAGCGATAGCCTTTCCGCCGGTTCCGCTCGGTGTGGGGCCCTTTATAGGGGTGACCTGTACCTAACGCTGTAGTCCCGATGCCGTACTACGAGTGTCCGAAGTGCGGCGGTGGGTACGTCATCGACGTCCCGCCGAGCGCTCGCCCCATCTGCGACCGTGACGGGGCCCGACTCAAGCGGGCCAGCGACGCCTCCTACGCGCGGAACGCCCGAGAGGGTTAGGTTCAACGCCCCGTGGCCGCAGACCAGGATCCACCACCGGCGTACGCCGCTTCCGAGCGGTACGGTCCGCGCGTCCACCGCTCCGTGCGCCACGGCGCCGTCCTCCTCGTCGTGGGGACGGTCCAGTTCATTGTCGCGATGGCCATCACCCAGGTCGGGTACGGCTCATCGTACAGCCTGACCGGGAACTACATGTCCGACTTGGGCGCCGTGAATTGCGGCACCTTTGGCGGCACCGCGTCGTACGCCGGCCACTACGCCTGCTCGCCGTGGCATGACGTCTTCAACATCTCGATCGTCATCATGGGCCTTCTCGTCATCCTCGCGACCATCCTGATCCGGACCGCCTTCCCGGTTCGCCGCTCTCGGACGATCGGGCTCTGGGCGCTGGCCCTCGCCGGGCTCGGGTCGGTCGGGGTCGGCCTTTCCCCGGAGGACGTCAACATCGCGGTTCACTCCGGGTCGGCTGTCCTCGCGTTCGCTGGAGGCGGGATCGCTCTCGTCGTCCTGGCGTTCGCGATGCTCCGCGACACTCGCTGGGAAGGTTTCCGAGCCTACACGTTCTTCTCGGGATTGATTACGCTCATCGCGTTGATCCTCTTCGTGTCGAAGGTGGACTTGGGTCTCGGTGTCGGCGGCATGGAACGTCTGGTCGTCGCACCGGTTTTTCTCTGGTCGATCGTGGCCGGTATCCACCTCGCGCGGATCCCCACGTTCGCTCCCCGCCTGTTCTCGAAGCCTTCGGCTGAGTAGGCTCGCGGTCGGGACCGGGGGGGCGACCGGAGCCTCGGCCGAGACCCCGGTTACGCCGGGCTTATTCGGACTTGGCGCCGAAGTCCTTGATCTCCGGAGCGGCGGCCTTGGTCTGGACCTTCCCCGTCCCCTGGACCTGAAGTCGGATCTGCTCGACGATGTCGGGGTTGGCGAGCGTGGTGATATCGCCGACCTCCATCGTATTGGAGATCGAGGCCAGCACTCGGCGCATGATCTTCCCGGACCGGGTCTTGGGCATGTCCGGAACGATCCGCACCGCGCTCGGCCGGGCGATCTTCCCGATCTCGGTCTCGATCGCCTTGACGACCTTGTCCTCGATCGCCTTGGACGGCTGGATGCCCGGCTTGAGCGAGACGTAGACCTCGGGTAGCCGGCCACGGACCTCGTCCACGATGGGCACGACCGCGGCCTCAGCCACCTCGGGGACCGTCAGGCACGCGGACTCGATCTCTTTCGTTCCGAGCCGGTGACCGGCGACGTTGATGACATCGTCGATCCGGCCCAGGATCCGGAAGTAGCCGTCCGCGGATTCCATCGCTCCGTCGCCGGCGAAGTACGGCCAGTCCCGCCAGTCCTTGCTGTTCGGGTTCTTGTTGTACTTGGTGAAGTACTGTCGCTTGAACTTCTCCGGGTCGCCCCAAATCGTCTGCATCAATCCCGGCCAGGGGTTCCGGACACAGATGTTCCCGGCCCGGTTGGAGCCCGGCGGAATCTCGTTCCCGTTCTCGTCGAAGATCACGCAGTGGATGCCCGGCGCGCCGGGGCCGGCGCTTCCCGGCTTCATCTTGTCGAGCGCGGGCTTCGTCGTGCATACGACCCCACCCGTCTCGGTCTGCCACCAGGTGTCGGTGACGGCGGCCTTCCCCTTGCCCACGGTCTCGTAGAACCAGTGCCACGTGGTTGGCTCGATCGGCTCACCGACCGTGGTCATGTTCTTGAAGACCGTTCGGAAGTTCTTCGGACCGTCCGGTGCCAGCTTGCGCAGCTGTCGGATCGCCGTGGGGGCGGTGTGGAAGATGTTTACGCCCAACCGCTCGGCAATGCGCCACATCCGGTTGGCATCGGGGAATGTCGGGACGCCCTCGTAGATCACGGTCGTTCCCGCGAGCGCGAGCGGGCCGTAGACGATGTACGTGTGGCCGGTGATCCACCCGATGTCGGCGGTGCACCAGTAGACGTCGGTCGGATGGATGTCCTGGATCCACTTCGAAGTGCCGGCCGCGTAGGCCATGTAGCCACCGGTGCTGTGCTGGCAGCCCTTCGGCCGACCGGTGGTACCGCTCGTGTACATGAGGAAGAGCGGTGCCTCGGAGGGCATGGACACGGGGGCCACCATCTTGTTCTTGTACGGCTTCAACGCCTCATTGACGAGGAAGTCGCGTCCCGGCACGAGGGGCTTCGCGGACGATACCTTCCCCGGGTAGCGCTGCCAGATGAGGACCTTGTCGATGGCCTGGCCCTCGCTTTTCGAGGTCTCGCAGGCAACGTCGACGTTCTGAAGGTGGTCGATCATCTTGCCGTTGCGGTAGTAACCGTCCATGGTGATCACGACGCGGCTCTGCGAGTCGGCGGCCCGCCGACCCGCGGCCTCGCCGCTGAACCCACCGAAGACGACCGTGTGGATGATCCCGAGACGGGCGCAGGCCAGCATGGTGATCGGAAGTTCCGCCACCATCGGCATGTGGATGGTGACCCGGTCGCCGGTCTTGAGGCCCGCGAAATCCCGGAGCAGAAGCGCGAACTCGTTCACGCGAGCGTAGAGTTCGTTGTAGGTGAGGGCGACCGGGTCCTCGCCCTCGGGTTCGCCCACGAAGATGACCGCCGCCTTGTTACCGTAATGCTCGAGGTGCCGGTCAATGCAGTTGTACGAGGCGTTGAGCTTCCCCCCGGCGAACCACTTGTAGAACGGGGCGTTGCTCGAGTCAAGCGTCTGGGTCCAGTACTTGTCCCAGGTCAGCATGTCCCCGAACTCCCGGAAGCACTCCGGGAAGTGCTCGAGCGAGAAACGCTCGTTCACCGCGGGGTCGGTCAGGTTGGCCTGGCCGATGAACTTCGGTTGGGGGATGAACCCCTCCTCTTCCTTCCAGTGGACCGCGATCTCGGCTTCGGTCAGTTCGCTCGTGTGTTCCTTCGCCGGAGTTTCTGGGGGAGAGGGTGCCATCGTGTTGCCTCGCGTGGTCGACCCTGCCCCCCATATTTACTCTTTCGTCAGGCGACCTCCCGCCGAGGGCGAAAGTGCCGCTTTGTGGGATGGAGACCATGCCTCCCCGCGCGATTCCGGCCCCTTTCGCACGAGATTGCCCCCGTCGAATCCTTAATTGCCCCTCGGGCAATGGCCGTCCCCTCGGAGCTTCATGCCGGGTACGGGTCATACGGCGGTGCGACCCGAGAAGACGGTTCATCTAAGGATTGACCCGAACGACGAATCCACCACCTTGGAGGACGTCCTCAGCCGCATCTCCGAGCTCCAGCGGAAGCACCCCGACCGAGAGGTCTTCTTTGACGGAGACGAGTACGCCATCTGCTCTCGCCCTAAGAGGACCCATGCCCCCGCCGTCCACTGAGCGCCCCTCGCTCGGGCACCCCCTCTTTTTGCTCAACCTGAAAGCATATCCGGGCCACCTCGGGCCGGCCGCCGTTCGGATCGCGAAGCTGCTGGAGGCCCTGGGTAAGGAGACCGGTGTTGCGGTGGCCATTGCGCCCCCCGTACCCGACCTCGCGAGGGTGGCGGAATTGGTCACGATGCCGGTCTTGGCCCAGCACGTTGACCCGGGCGACGCGGGTGCTCGGACCGGTTATGCGCCGGTCGAGTCGATCGAAGCGGCGGGAGCGCGAGGAAGTCTCGTGAACCATTCGGAACACCCCATGACGATCGCGGACATCGAGGACGCCGTCCGTCGTCTTTCGGCCCGCCGGCTCGTCGCGGTCGTCTGCGCCGCAGACGTTCCTAAGGCCACTCGGCTGGCCGAGACCCAGCCGCCCTATCTTGCGGTCGAGCCACCCGAGCTCATCGGGGGGGACCGGGCCGTATCCACCGCTCGTCCCGAAGTGGTCTCGGGCACGGTAGCCGCCGTGCGGTCGGTCTCTCCCGAGACCAGCGTCCTCTGTGGGGCGGGCGTCCATGATCGTCACGACGTTGCGCGAGCGATCGAGCTCGGCGCGGACGGGGTGCTCGTCGCGAGCGCAGTTACTCGGGCCCCAGATGCCGAACGAGCTATTCGCGAGCTTCTTTCCGGGTACTGATCGAACATTCGCCGTTTTTGGGCCGGAAGGGGCCTCGGAGAGGCGGCGAGTTCATCTGCCCGCTACGTCTCTCAGGATGGCTCCGGGGAAACGCCGCGGGCCAAACACGATGAAGAAACCGAAGAAACCCAGCGTTAGCCAGCGGCGGGGTCGCGCCAAGGCCTCAACCCGCCCCGCTCCGTCGGGTCGCGCAGCCCGCCCAGCCCGCCGACGAGGCCGGGAGGCGCCTAAGGTCCGGCGGGAACCCCGAGACCGCCCCAGCTCCGAAGGTCCTCGGGGCCGCATGGATTCCGCCCCTTCCCGACGACCGCTGTCGACAACCCACGGCACGAGGCCAGTCCCCCCCGCGTTCGGAGGAGCGCCGCGTCCGCTTCACATCCTCATCGTCGGCTGGGAGTTTCCGCCCAACCATACCGGCGGGCTCGGAGTTCATTGTTTCGAGCTCTGCCAGGAGCTTACGCGTCTCGGCCACCGAGTGACCTTCCTCAGCCCTTCCAGCGGACCGTTCACCCCGGTGCCTGGGGTAACGTTCCGACATCCCGGCGAATCGACCGGTGGGCCGTCCCCGGAGTACCCACCGGCGTACTGGGCGGGAGGGACTCCGGATAGCCCGTTCACTGACTCGACGGATGGATACAACAGCTGGGTCTCGGAACTGAAGACGACCGACCCGTTCGACGTGGTCCACGTCCACGACTGGTTCGGCACGGTCGGCGCCATCGCGCTCGCCCGTCGCCTCCAACTTCCCCTCATCATGACCGTGCACTCGACGGAGTACGACCGGTCCCTCGGGCATCCTTGGGAGAACATCCTCCGGCGGGAGGAGCTCGGGATTGAGGAAGCTACGCGCGTCATCGCGGTCAGTCGGCATCTCCGCCAGCAGCTCATCGACCGATACCACGCCGAGGCCTCGAAGGTTCGGGTGATCTACAACGCGGTTCGCCCGAGCGAACGGTTGGAGCGGATCGACCCGGAGAAGCGGATCGTGCTCTACGTGGGGCGGCTTGCGATGATGAAGGGGGTCGACACCTTCCTCCGGGCAGCTGCCCAGGTCGTGCCGTCGTTCGCAGACGTTCTCTTCGTGATCGCCGGGGAAGGCCCCGAGTATGGGCGTCTGATCCAACTCGCCGCGAGGCTCGGCATCGGGGACCGGGTGATGTTCCTCGGAAAGGTGAGCGAGGAGGAACGCGAGGTCCTTCTGGCGGGTGCCTCGGTGTTCGTCCTTCCTTCGGTCGTCGAGCCGTTCGGGATCGCCGCCCTCGAAGCGATGGCCGCGGGCGTCCCCACGATCGTCTCGAAGACGAGCGGCGTGGCAGAGATGAGTCGCGGCGCGGTGTTCAAGGTGGACTTCTGGGACGTCGATGAGTTCGCGAGCCGGATCTCCGAGCTGCTCGAGTACCCGACGCTTCGCGCGACGATGGGCGACCAGGGCCGCTGGGCGGCGCTCCGGGAGGGTTGGCCCGAACGGGCCCGGGAGACGCTGTTCGTCTACCTGGAGGCGATGCGATCCGCGGGGGTGCGACCCTGAAGGTCGTGCTCTACCTACATCTCCATCAGCCGTGGCGGCTCGGGCGGTTCCGGTTCCTGGACCTCGGCTCGGGTAAACCGTATTTTGACGTCGACCGCAACCTCTCAATCTTCAAGGGGATCGCACAGCGCTCCTATCGCCCTGCCCTCGACCGGCTCCACCGGGCGCTCGATGAGTTTCCGGAGTTTCGGTTCAGCCTTTCGGTCACCGGGACCTTCGTAGAGCAGGCTCGCGAGGCCGCCCCCGACGTCCTCGACCGGCTGCGGTCCCTCTACCGGACGGGTCGGGTCGCCTTCCTCGGCGAGACGTACTATCACTCCCTCGCCTTCCTCCTCCCCCCTCCCGAGCTGAGCGAGGAGGTCGCGCTACATCGCGAGATGCTCGAGAAGGAGTTCGGTGCCCGGGCGAAAGCGCTCCGAATGACCGAGCTCGCGTACTCGGACGCCCTCGCCCGATTCGCCGAGGCGGAACGCTTCCGGGGCATGCTCGCCGAGGGATGGGAAGGCGTTCTCGGCGGAGAGCCGGCGACCTACCCGTACTGTGCCGCGCCGGCCCCCACGGTTGCCCTCCTCCTCCGGCACTATCCGCTCAGCGACGACGTGGGGTTCCGGTTCTCCTCCACTGGATGGAGCGAGTACCCGCTCACGGCGGACAAGTACGCCCGATGGCTCGCCGCCACCCCCGGGGAGGTGGTCGGACTCTTCATGGACTTCGAGACGTTCGGGGAGCACCACCAGGCCCGAACGGGGATCCTGGATTTCCTGAGCGCCCTCCCCGGAGAGGTCCGGCGTCACCCCCACCTCGGCTGGGCGACCGTGGAGGAGGCGATGGAGCTCCCACCGCGAGCCCCCCTCTCGGTCCCGTACACGATGAGCTGGGCGGACCAGAACCGGGACCTGGGCGCCTGGCTGGGCAACGACCTTCAGCGGTCCGCGTTCGAGGCGGCGAAGAAGGTCGGGGTCCTGGCCCGCCGGACCTCGGACCCGGCCATCCTCTCGGACTGGCGGCGTCTCCTCACGTCGGACCATTTCTATTACATGTACGTCAGCGGGCACGGCGCGGACCAGGGCGTGCACGAATACTTCTCGAGCTACGAGAGCCCCTACGATGCGTACGCGAACTACATGAACGCCCTGACCGACCTGCGTCGTCGGGCCCTCGACCGCCTCGGCGTCCCGATTCTAAAGTGACCTCGGGCCGGGTCCCCTCGCGGCGGGTCGACCCGAACCGTTAAAGGGCTCCGTGCCCCCGAACCTTCCCCGGAATGGGGGAGTTCCGGCGGCGTGTTTTCTGGCGGGAGGCTCCCGCCGCATGATCACCCAGGTGACGGGCAACGGCCGACTGCTGCTGACCGTCAATGAGAACGGGGACTGGAACGAACTGTTCTACCCGTTCCCCGGCCAGTTCCAGCACCTGAGGGAAGCGCGGCTGGGCGTCTTTGACGTCCCCCGCTCTAAGTTCACCTGGCTGCGGCACGGGAACGGCTTCGAGATCCACCAGATGCCCTACGGCACGGGCCACCTTCCCGAGTCGACCTGGAAGGGCCACGGGCTCACGATCGCGGTCCGGGACCATGTTCACCCGAACCACGACCTGGTCGCACGCGTGTTCCGGGTCCGCGCCGAATCGGCGCGCGCGGTCCGCCTGTTCGCCTACCACGCGTTCCAGATCGCGGAGTCGATGTACCAGGACACGGCGTTCGTCGACTCGTCCATTCCCTCCTTGGTCCACTACAAGCGAGGGTACTTCTTCGAGTTCTTCGCCGACCCACCATACACCCGCGCGGTCTGCGGCGAACACACCCTGAAGGGACTGCAGGGGACCTATGTCGACGCCGAGGACGGGCGTCTCGAGGGTCGGTCGGTCGCCCACGGTGCCGCCGACAGCGTGATGGAATGGGACTTCGAGGCGAAGCCGGACCACGATGTCGAGATCCGACTGTTCCTGGCGGCCGGTCGGAGCCTTCCGGCGGTCCACCAGGTCCGGGACTATGTCCGCAACGGCGGCTCCGCGAGGTTCATCCAGGAGTCCGAGGCGTTCTGGGAGACCTGGGTGCAGCGCCGGCTCCCGCACCCCCCTGAGGCGCTCAGCGCCCTGGCCCGGGATGTCTACCGGTCGAGCGTTCTGCTCCTCCGACATTCGACCGGCCCGAATGGGGCGATCATCGCGTCCCCGGACACGCGTTCCCTGGTCGCCGCGGGGGATACCTACAACTATTGTTGGTGGCGGGACGGGGGATACGTATCGAAGGCGATGGACGAGGCCGGCCTCTACGAGAATGCCGCTCGATTCCTCAACTTCGCCGCCCAGTGCCAGAACCCGGACGGCTCGTTCTTCCATCGTCACTACCCCGACGGCGCGCTCGGGAGCACGTGGCACCCCCCACCGTTCCTCCAGATCGACCAGACCGCGACGGTCATCGCCGCAGCGTGGCACCACTTCAAGCGCGGCGCCGACCCGGATGTCCTGCTCGACCTCTGGCCGCTCGTGAAAGGGGCGGCGAACTTCCTCGTCGCCTTCCGGGACTCGGAGACCGGGCTTCCCGCCCCGAGCTACGACCTCTGGGAGGAACGCATGGGGATCCACCTCTACTCCGTCGCCGCCGTCGCGCATGCCTTGGAACGGGCCGCACGAATCGCTTCCGAGATCGGAAAGAACCCGGAGGTCTGGCGGACGGCTTCGACCGACATCGCACGGATCGCCGTTGAACGGTTCTGGGACCCGAAGACCAACCGGTTCGTTCGGTCCCTGTCTCCCCGCGACGACCGGCGCGACGCTTCGCTGCTCCTCGCGCTCAAGCTCGGACTGATCCCCTGGACCGACCCGAGGGCCAAAGGGGCCGTGGACGGGGTTGAAGCGAGGCTCTGGGTCCCCGGGATCGGGGGCCTCGCCCGCTACGAGGGTGACAAGTACTATGGCCTCGAGAACCCGTGGATCGTCTGCACGCTGTGGCTCGCGGAGGCCCGCCTGAGGCTCGGGGACCGTGGCCGATGCCGAGACCTGATCGAGTGGGTCGGCGCCCATGCGACGCCCACGCAGCTGCTCCCGGAGCAGATCGACCGGACGACCGGAGAGCCCAAGAGCGCGACACCGCTCACCTGGTCGCACTCCACGTTCGTGGATGTCATCCACAAGTATGCCGAATCCGAGAGCACGGGCAAGGTCCCCGAAGAGTAGAGCGACCGCTGCCGTTGCCCGGGGCGACCTCGTCCTGGGCGTCGACCTCGGGGCGACCAAGGTGGTGAGCGCGCTCATCGGGCGAGATGGGACCATCGTCCGTCACAGCGGGCGCCACCTCCACGCGAACGACGGCCCCGACGGCGTGATCCGGACGCTCGTCCGGAGCGTCGCGACGTGCCTGGTGGGGGGCCCCCCTCTCCAGCCCCGCGCCGTCGGAGTAGCGGTGGCCGCCCAGGTGGACCCACGCACGGGGACGGTCATCCACGCGCCCAACCTGGGATGGCGAAACGTCCCGCTCGCTCGCCGCCTCTCGGCGGAACTGCGGGGCGTCCCCGTCGTCGTCCTCAACGACGCTCGTGCGGCGACCCTCGCCGAGTGGCGGTTCGGAGCCGGTCGGGGCACCTCCGACCTGTTCTGCATGTTCATCGGCACCGGGGTAGGCGGCTCGGCGGTGGTGGGGGGTCACCTTCTCGAGGGAGGGGCCAACGCACTCGGAGAGGTCGGTCACATCACGATCGTCGTCGGCGGCCGGAAATGCCACTGCCCGAACTGGGGGTGCCTCGAGGCGTACGTCGGAGGGTGGGCGATCGCCGAGCGGGCGCAGGAGGCGGTCCGAGCCGACCCCGAGGCTGGGGCACCGCTCGTCGCCCGCGCCGGGTCCGCGAGGGCGATCACCGCTCAGACGGTCTTCCAGGTCTACCGGACGGGGGACGTTCTCGCGGGTCGGCTCGTTCGGGAGACCGAGCGGTTCCTGGCGGACGGAGCCGTCAGTGTGGTGAACGCGTTCAACCCGAGCCTCCTAGTGCTCGGGGGCGGGATCGTGGCGGGGATGCCCGAGTTCGTCCCGGTCGTCGAGGCCGCGATCCGAGCCCGATGCCAACCCCCGGCGGCCCCGGCCCGCGTCCTGGTCGCGAAGTTCGGCGAGAATGCCCCGCTGGTCGGCGCCGGGGAAGCTGCTCGGAGTAAGCTTTCCGCCCGGTGAGCTACGGACCTGGAAGGGGCGGAATGCCCGCCAGGCGAGCGCATTCCTCGAACAGTTGCCGCGCCTTCGAGCTGTCACGGGACTCCGCCGACCCGGGGTGGGGCTTTCGGTCCGCATAGTACCCGCCCGTGGCCGTCTCTAGTTCTGAAGCTGATGCCACGAAGATGGGTGTATCCGCCCCGCGTACGACGCTGCGCGCGAACAGCCGCTCGATGATCCGCATCCCGAACGCCGTGCCCCCCCCGTTATTGAGACCGAACCCGGAGCGGACGAACCCCGGATGGACTGCGTTCACGGTGACCCCCTTGCCGTCCAGCCGGCGAGCGAACTCTCGGGAGAGCCAGATCAGCTCCAGCTTGGAAGCGCCGTAGACCGAGAACCCCCCGAACCTCCGGGAGGACTGGAGGTCGGTGAAATCGACCCGAGCGCCTCGATGGGCCGCGGACGCGACGTTCACGACCCGCGCCGGTGCACTCGCGATCAACCGGGGCGTCAGGAGGGTGGTGAGGAGGTAGGGCGCCAGCACGTTCAGGGCGAACGTCCGTTCGAACCCGTCCGGGGTCACGTCGCGACGCCGGAAGTACCCCCCCGCGTTGTTCACTAGGATGTGTATCGCCGGGTGTCGGTCGAGGAGCGCCGCCGCGAGCTCCCTCGTGTCGGCGAGCCGGGCCAAGTCGTCGACCCGGAGGCCTTCGACCTGAGGGTTCCCACTCGCGCTCGATATTTCGGTCGCCACGCGCGAAGCTCGGTCCGCTCCCCGTCCCACGACGACAGTGGCCGCGCCCTGACGGGCAAGGCCGAGCGCCACCTCCTTTCCGATCCCCGACGTGGCTCCGGTGATCACCGCCACGCGTCCCGTCAACTTGCCCGGCCCGACTCCGCTCATGGGTTCCTCGGGACGGCCGACCGCGACCGGTCAGATGGGCCTTGCGGAAGCGGCCCCGGCGCCGCTAGGATAGCCGATACTCGCGCCGGCGCGAGTCATGGAGCGAAATCGCCTCCTCCACGAGCCCCTGACGCCGCAGGGATTCGAGCGCGCTCTGCACGGTCCGACGGGGAAGACGGGACATGTGGGCGAGCTGGGTCTGGTCGAGCCCGCGGTAGGTTTCGAGGAGGAAGTAGAGGAACTTCGCCGCCGGCGGGCCCCGGACCGTCTTCGCGTGCCGCACCGCGCCGAACGTTTCGCCTCGCAGCCCAAGCCTCTCGGAGGCGAGGGGCGCGACCGAGGAAAGCGCAACGTTCCCGAGGTTCACGTCCGCCCCAAGCTCCCGGAGCAGTAGGACCTGCTGGGACTCGAGCGGAGCCTCGAATAGGAGCTCGTCGGCCGGATGCTCGTCAAGGATCGACCGGACCCAATCCCACTTGATCGCTCCGTCCGAGTCGTAGATTCCCACGCCTTTCCCCGATTCGCGGCTTTCGATGATCACTTGCCGGGGCTTGAGCGTCCGCGCATGGGCGATCTGCGTGTTCGTCTCCTTGAGCGAAAGTTGGTGCTGGAGGTCCTTCTTCCCGACCTCGACGAAGAAGTCGAGGCCCGCCTCCCGAACGGTTTCGACCAGGCGGTCGACCTGGACTTGGGAGAGCTCGATGATCCCGCTCGATACCTCGATGATGTCGAAGCCTAGCTCTCGGGCCTCGGTGATCAGCTGTCCCACCCGGTCATGGACGACGGCGTACTCGAGGAGGGTCCCTCCCGTGGAGACCTCGACTGACATGTCATGATAGAGCCGAATCCGCTGGCGGATCCGGTCTCGGGGCAAGAGCAGGGGTAGTCCCCATCCGATCTTCGCGACGTCAAAGTACGGGGCGAGGTATTCGAGCTCGTCCGCGGTGAGGCGCTGGAGACGGTCCAGCACGTGAGTGATCCCGCGAGGTCGGGGTCGGTCGACCTTGGGAAACTCCGCCGAAAAGAACGTCGGCTTCCCACGCCCGTGAGCAGAACTTGGAGCCATCTAAACCACTCCTGCGCAGATACTGTACCTAAATGGCGCATTCATGCCTAAAGAGATGGCGGCCGGGCCACCGACGTACCCGTTTCGTTCAGTCAATGCCGGGAATTGGCCGACCCTGCAACCAGTCGGGCGCAGGAGCGCGCAAGAGCTGGTACAAAGTGGGAGCGACGTCGATGATCTTCTGGACCCCGAGGTCCCGCCGCTTTGGGTTCGCGGGGTCGAAGTACGCAATGATCCCTTCGAACGAGTGGACCGCGTCGTCCGGCCCGGTGTCGTTCTCGTCCAGGAACATTCGTCCGTGGCCAACCGAGCCGGCCGACCGCCAACGGGTCTCCCCGAAGTATGCCATCAGGTCGGGCGGGTCACCGCGAACCTCTCGGTAGACCTCCTCCGGGGTGAAGAGTCGGACACCGAGGGGCGCACCGGATGGGGTCTGGACCTGGTTCAGGTCGGCCCGTAGCCTCTCGACGAGCGCCGCACGTTCGGAGGGGGCTACGATCCCCTGGGGCTCGCGACCGCGCTCATTGATGAACAGCCGGGCGTAGTACCCCCCTGCCCCCCATATCTGGGTCCGCGACCAGTCGATGTCTGCCTTGTCGAGGGGGATGCCCGAGGCGGGCGCGGGCGTCTTCAGCGCAAGGTATCCCTTCTGGATCAGCCACTCGTTCACGCAGAAGCAGCCGTCCATCGGCTGGCTACCGTGATCGGATACGACGAGCACCCGGACGTCGGGTTCCAGACCATCCAGGAACGACCCGACCTCGTTGTCGAGGGTCTGATAGAATTGCGTCCCGAACCCCTCGAGGGCGGAACCGATGGGGTGCTTCGGGTGGGTGGTGTCGAAGTACTTCCAGAACGCGTGGTGGACCCGGTCTGGGCCGATATCGTGAACGACGAAGAGGTCCCAGGGCTCCTTCTTCCAGAGATACCGGGCCACCTGCCAACGACGGTGGGTCATTTCGAGGATCTCTCGGGCCACCGTGGCCCGGTCGTCGACCCGGAACGTGGCATCGAAGAAAGGGCCCCCACTTACCTTCTCCAATTCAGGCCGAAGTGCGGCAGGAGCGACCCAGTCCGCCGCCCCGTCGGGTGTCATGAAGTCCCCCACGGCGACCCCGTTCAGGGTCGGCGGCGGGTACCCGGGGGGCATTCCCATGACCGCGACCCGTCGGCCCAGCCTCGAAAGAACGTGCCAGGCCATCGGCCGAAGGGGGGTTCCCGAATGCGGGGTGTACATCTTGTCGTACGAACCCGGACGCCGGTGGCGGAACCCGTAGATACCGAGCGACCCCGGGTCGACTCCCGAGAATAGCACGCCCCATGCGGGAACCGTGATCGGCGGGTCGCAGCTCCGCAGAGTTCCCGAGGCGGAGACAGAAAGCAGTCGTTGGAGCCGAGGCGTCGCTGAGGCGAATCTTCGGTACAGAAGGTCGGGTGAAACGGAGTCCAATCCGATGACGACCAACCGAGGATGCTCTTCGACCACGTCGCGAGGCACTCCCCCGGCTTCAAAACCCTTTCACGTGGCCGAAGGACGCCGGGTTCGGCCCGCTCCTCTTCTGGATTCGAGGTGTTCTCTCAAGCATCATAGGTCAATCCGGTTGATCTCACCCACTGAGTCTTATCCGAGGGTCGGTTCTGACCGGGGTCCGGGACGGATGATGGGTCATTCCGTCCCAAACAACCCATTAAGTACCATATATGTATATGCATATGTATGCCTTCCCGGAATATCGCCGTGCAGGAGACGGTATACGACGCACTCGTCAAGGAGAAGCGCGAAGGAGAGAGCTTCACCTCAGTGCTCCGTCGACTACTGGACCAGCGGGGAGGGCTGGAGGAGCTCTCCGGGGCGTGGGGGTCCGGTGACCGGCGCGCACGAGACCGTCTCCGAATTCTACGAGGCAGCGGAGGGAAAGGACGATGAAGGCTATCGACACCTCGGTCATCCTAGCCCTCCTCGAGGGGGACCGGTCGGCGAAGGACCTTCTCCGGAGGCTCCGAGGAGTGGAGGTGGCCACCACCGAGGCGAACCTCCTCGAGCTGGCGTACCTCGCCAGTCGGGGATCGGGCCGCACGCGTGCCCACCGTCGAGAAGCCCTGGACCTCCTGAGAAGGAAGCTAACGGTGCTGCCGATCGACCAGCGGGCAGTTTCGGAGGCGGAACGCTGCATCCTCAAGGGCGACCACCCATCCTCCCCAGTGCTCGCGGGTATGTTGGGGGCGCTCGAGGCAGCCGGCTGTGACGAGCTCTACACGACCGACCCACCGGAATGCAAGGGCCGCTGGCGGTTCCAAGTGACCCGGTTCACCAGACACAATCCGAAGTAATGGTATATGCGTTCATGCATTCATTATCGCCGTATAGTGCGTTACGTCCGCTGACGACCCTCTCGATAACGTCGGAAACGGCCCCAGGAACGATCTTTCGGACCCGGGTGGCCCGGAACCCAGGCTCCCTCTCTTTGCGCCCATTTGTCAGACACCGTTACCATAGGCCATCGAATAACGTATCTGTCATTACTCAGGTGCGTGTTAAGTCGACAGCGTGACCCCGAGGCCCGAAGAGCCGCCTCGATTCCTCGAGGGAGCGGCGTATAACACGAGTTATACAGCCCGCCTTCGCTAAGCTCCGAGCCCCCTTTTACAGGCATAGAACAGGGAGGAAAGGGTTGGTCGGCAGGCCGACCCAGCCTTACTTACGAAGCCGGGGGTGGACTCGCCGAGGGCGCCACACCTGGGGCGGGAGTCGCTGCAGGTGCCGGGCTTGCGGGGTCCTTGCGGTACCGGAAGACCAGGATGATCCCTACCAGCAGCACGATGAAAGCCGTAAGGGCGAGGTACCAGCCGATGGCGGGGCCCCATGAGATGTTTCCGGCCACATGGATTCCAAAGCTGGAGGCGTTCGTTGAGCCCGAGAACGAGGACCATGGCCCGTTACCCGAGTGGTTCGGAGTGTCACTCGAGATCGCGCCCGGCAGCGCCCCGGCGAACATACCTACCGCGGCGACCGCGAGGAGCATCCCTACGACAGCCAGCGCGAGGGCCGGCGTGGCCCTGCGAGGGTTGCCGCGGGACATCAGCCCGAGGATCCCACCGACGAACCCGAGAATGAATCCGGCGATACCCAAGAAATACACCGCCTCGGCGAGATTGCCGGTGTTGTTGGCCGTCTCCTTGTTGTAAGAGGTCTGGCTGGGGCACGAGGCTCCCGAAGGAATGCCACTGCAGGTGTACGAGATCGTCCCGTTCGATGAGGGAAGCCCCGGGTAGGCATTCTGAGTGATTGTTGCCCCGTACCCGGAGAACTGTTCGGCGTACCACGGCGTAAAGACCGCGGCGATCAGCAGCACCGCTCCCACCAGGATGATCACTGACGCGATCGTCCTTCCTACTTTTGAGTTCGGCATGACGGAAACCCGGGACGGAGCATCGACTCCACCGTTAAGAATCTTGACCCGGAGGAGTGGCCCTTTTCTCGACAGGAAGAGGACCACTTGCTAAGACAAGGTAGGAGCCAAGTCGAATACATCACACAGTATTGGTACATGCATAACAGCCTTTCACTGGTAATGGGAAATGTGCGCACTCCTGGATACTTTCCCGAAAAGGCGGCTTCCAGTCGGCCGTAGGCAGCCGAGGGGGCCGGGTTGATCCGCCAGCGAACGAACTATCCTGCGCGGCGGGAGTCGACCCGGGTACATCAACATATGTATATGCATATGAATCATTGCAGCGGAAGGACCCGAGACCGGAAAGGACAGCGCCAGATGCGTACGAAGGACTGAACTCGAACCTCCCTCGATGGAACCCCGCCGCGCGGTGGGTGGATGGCCAAGTGAGCCGACTCGTAGGGACGAGAACTGGACGGTCGCCAAGTCGGCAGGTGAGATGGAGCGATTGCGTAGGGCGGGTCCGCACCGCAAAACGGACGGATGCAGCGTGCGGGTCGGCCTCGAAACGGGAGGCCTTTTACGATGGACCCCCTTAAGAATCCCCGGAGGTCCCGAGCCTCTTCGGAAAGATGCGCTCATGATGGCAGCAGACGGGAAGAAGATCTGGATGGATGGGCGCCTCGTCGACTTTGACGATGCCAAGGTACACGTGTTGAGCCACACCCTCCACTATGGGGTCGGCGTCTTCGAGGGGATCCGAGCCTACCCTACTGCGAAGGGTCCTGCTATCTTTCGCCTCTCGGAACACGTCCAACGTCTGTGCATGTCGGCGAAGTTCTACCACATGCCGATGCCGTTCACCGCACCCGAGGTCGAACAGGCGATTCTGGAGACCCAGGCGGCGAACGGTATCTTGCCGTCCTACATCCGACCGTTGGTTTACCGGGGCGAGCCGGCTCTCGGGGTGAAGAACCTCAAGGGAAGGGTCTCCCTCGCGATCGGGATCATTCCCGCGAAGAAGTACCTCGGCGAAGGCTCAGAAGTAGGGGTGCGTGCGAAGATCTCCCCCTTCCGGAAGCCCCCGTCGGAGACCATCCCATCGTTCGCCAAGGCGTCGGGCAATTACCTCAACGGCTACCTCGCCGGGGCGGACGCGTCCAAGGACGGCTACGACGAGGCGATCCTCCTCGACAGTCGCGGATTCGTGGCCGAGGGAACGGGCGAGAACATCTTCATAGTCCGTGACGGGACGGTGTACACGCCCGGACTGGAATCCGACATCCTTCTGGGGATCACCCGGGACTCCATCATCCGCATCGCGGGGGACCTGGGCTTTCCCATCGTCCAGAAGCCACTCTCGGTCAATGAGCTCCTCTCCTCGGATGAGGCGTTCTTCACGGGGACGTTCGCAGAGATCGCACCGATCAAGGAGGTCGGTCACTATTCTATCGGGACGAAGACCCCGGGACCGATCACCCACGACATCTTGCAGGTGTTTTCTCAGGCCCTCAAGGGCGAGGCTCCGAAGTACGAGGAGTGGTTGACCCTCGTACCCCCGTTGCCGCCCATCCTAGCGGAAAACCCGACCCCGCCCGGGTGACTGAGTCCCCGTACGGGGGTCACTCTTCGGGGTCCGGAGGGGGCGGGGGCGGAGCCGACGTCGGGCGATAGACATGGCTACTCGGGTCCGGACGCCAGACGAGCTCGATCCGCATCCCCTCGGGGCCCCTCAGGTACAGCGAGCGAGAGTCCTCGCGCTCCTTCTCTCCGGTGATAACGACGCGGGCCCGGCCGACCCGACTGCGTAGCCCGGTCCATTCGCTCACCCGCAGCGCGATGTGGTCGACCCCGCCGAGCGACTCGCCGTCCTTCGCGTCGTGCAGCCCGAGGACCTGGTCCCCGAACAGGAGGAGCGTGTGGTCGGTCCCCTCTCCGAGCACGTCCATGCCCAGCTGCTCGACGAAGAACCGCTTCGCCTTGGTCCGGTCGTGGACCCGGACGTCAATGTGGTCGAACCCCACGAGACCGAATTCTCTGGGCGCGGAGTGACTCGGCACGCCCGACCGACAACGTCCCCCGCTATATCCGCTCGGTCCGGTCTGGCTGTGACCTGAACCAAGCCCCGTCGCGCCACCAGAAGGCGGCATCATGGTTATCCCCGTGCGCACTTTTCCAGGAAGGCGCGAATGGGAGAGCTTTCCGACGCCGAAGGCAATCTCGAGCATACGCTGGCGCGCCTGGCGCAGCGGGGTCCCTTCATCGAGGTCCTCGCGGAGGCCGCCGCGGGTCTCTCCGTTCGCTACGATGGCCGCACGACCACATTTCAGACCCCACCGCGTCTCCGGGGGGCGGTCTTCCGGGCCTGGACCGGGGGCGGATGGACCGAGGTTTCGGTGTCGGGCCTGGATGCGGCCTCGTTGCGGTTCGCCGAGGGAATGATCGAGCGGTCCCTCACCCAACACCCGGCGCACGAGAACCCCCCCGGAGTCTCCTCGACCGCCCGCCTCGAGAAGGCCACCCCGACGCCCCGCCCGATGGGAGAGGGGGGCGAGGAGGAAACGGTGAAGCTAGTCCGGGACGTCTACTCCTGGGCCACCGGGGTCCCCGACATTCACGAGAGCGAGGTCCAGGTCAGCTGGCGGCGGGACGAGCGCCTGTACCTGAACTCCGCGGCCGCCCGCTGCCTCCAGGCAGTCTCTCGCGTGCGCGGAACCGTCCTAGCGGTCGCGGTCGAGAACGGCCGCGCTGAGTCCGACCGCTTCGTTCATGGCGGGGTAGGGGGACAGGAGATCCTGGATGCCCTCACGCCGGAGAATGCCCAGAGAGCCGGGGAGAACGCCCGGGACCTCCTCCGCGCGAAGGCTCCCCCGGCCGGGAAGATGGCGGTCCTGTTGGCCCCGAGTGTCACCGGGTACTTCGCTCACGAGTCGTTCGGCCACGGAGCTGAGGCGGACCAGTTCGTGCGGAATCGCTCGTACCTTCAACCGATGCTTGGCAAGGTCCTCGCTCCGGAGATCCTCACGATTGTCGATAATGGGGCCTACACGGGAGCCTGGAGCGAAATCTACTGCGACGACGAAGGGCACCCTGCCCAACGGACGGTGCTGGTCGACCACGGCAGGTTTACGGGTGCTCTCCACGACCGGAACACGGCCGCGGCCTTGGGGGCTTCTCCGACGGGGAACACCCGTCGGTCGGACTTCCTGAGCCGCGCTTTCGTCCGAATGACGAACACCTACATCGAGCCGGGTGAGGGCTCGTTCGACGAGCTCGTGCGAGAAGCCCGGAACGGTGTCTTGCTCGAGGCGGGGGCGTCGGGGATCGAAGACCCCATGGGCGGCCAGATCCAGATCAAGGCCCGAAAAGGGCACCTCATCGAGAACGGGAAGGTCACCGACCTCGTGAGCTCGATGGCCCTCTCCGGGCGGGTCCTTGAGTTCTTGACTTCGATCCGGGGTCTCAGCGGAAAGGGAGACTTCGCGCTCGACACCGGGAGCTGCGGGAAGGGCAGGACCGACCTCCTGGTCAACTCTGCGGGCGGTCCGTATCTCCTGGCCACCGCCGTGGTAGGCCGGGCATGAGCCTCTCCCATCCCGGAGACGCGGTCGCCTTCCGCGTGGCCGACCACTTGACCGGCAAGGAGCCGTGGGAGGTGTTCGGCGAGCGGATCCGACGCTACGAGATCCACATCGCTGGCGACCAAGTCGAGATGACCCGCGGGCCGATCACGCTCGAGGGATACGGACTCCGAATCTTCCGAAGTCACGAGACGGGAACTGGGATCGGTTTCCAGGCTTCCAACGACCTGTCGCCCGAGGGGGTCGCCGCCGCGGAAGAGGACGCCGAACGGGCCGCCCGGTACGCCCTGTTCCCCGCGCCCCAGGTCGAACTGCCTTCCGGCCATGGAGCCACCGGTGGGATCGTCGAGGTGTTCGACCGGAAGCTGTGGGAGTACCCGATGGATACCCTGGAGACCTACGTCGCGGCCCTACGAGCGGCGTTCGAGGGTCGAAAGGAGTTCGCGATCAGTTTTGGGTCCGTCCGTGCGACACTTTCCAGTACGTCCATCTCCAACTCTGCGGGCCTGCGAACAGGCTACGGCCACACCACGATCGACCTGGAGGTAGCAGTCGAGGCGTTCGGAGGCCCGGAGGGGCCCCCGCCCGGGGAGTACTGGCTGAACGATTCGGATCGTCGCAGCCTACCCGCAGAGCTTAGCGTCCGGGCGGGGAGATGGTGCCGGTACGCGGAGGACGTCCGACGGGGGAAACCTCCACCCACCGGAGAGATGTCCGTGGTGCTGCCGCCGCAGGTCCTCGCGGGCATCCTGCCGGTCGTCTTCGGGGGACGGTTCACGGGCGAAGCCCAGCTGCGGAAGGTGGCGCCCCAGCCGGGCGCAAGGCTGGGGACCGAACTCGCGACCGTTTACGACGACGGCCGTATCCCCTGGGCCCCGATGTCCTCCGGAGTGGACGATGAGGGGGTCCCGCAGCGCCGCCGGACTCTTCTCGACCATGGGGTCGTGTCGGACACCCTCTATGATACGTTGCATGCGGGCGCGTTCGGAGCACACTCGTCGGGAAATGCGTTCCGAGGGCAATCGTCCGGGTTCCGCACGTGGTACCGCTTCTTGGCACCTCCTACCGTCTCCCCGTCCACGATCGTTCTGGCCCCCGGGGATGGCGGTACGGATGCCGAGATCGTCGAGGCCGCCCACGAAGGCGTCTGGATCCAGCAGATCGGATGGTCCGCCCCCGACCCTCTGACCGGGGCCTTCGGGGGAGAGATCCGCCTCGGCTATCGCATACGGGACGGCAAGCTCGCCGAATCGATACGCGGAGGGACCGTGGGCGGGATCGCGCTCGCCGCCGAGGGGTCGCCCTCCCTCATGACCCGGCTCGAGGCCGTCGGCTCCCGACCGGCGTTCTCGGAAGCGGTCCTGTCGCCACCCGTCCTGGTTCGGACACTGTCCGTGGGCGGGGAGACGTAAGCAGGCCGGCCTTTTCGGCTAGGGCTTCCCCTCGGGCAGGGCAAGAAGTATCGTGCGGCACTTGACGCATCTTAGGCCGGGGAGGTTCGCGGAGTACGTCCCGCTGAATCCCGTGCCCACCAGGACCTCGAGCCCCTTCGGGCGGAGACGAGAAGAGGTGGATTGCTGCGACCAGAAGAGACCGGAACCGTTGGTCGTGGCCACGAACCCCGCCTCGAGCGATCCCCCGCAGACGTTGCACTTGGAATCCGGCATTCCCTTCCCCCAGAACGCGGCCACGGGATGAGGGTATCTTTGCTTTGCGCTGGCCACGGGAGGAGAATCAAGGGCCGCCCTCCGACCTTGGAGGGTCAGCGAGAAAAATCGGCCCCCGCAGAGCCGGGAACTCCGCGGGGGTCAGGTCATCGTGATGTCAGGAAGCCCGCAGAGGGCTTACCGGTCGTCCTCCAAAAGACGGACCTCGAGTCGATGTCCGCCGGACCGGTACGTGGGGATGAGCCAGCTGGGCCAGCCTGTGAGGACGAACGAGTGGCCTTCGGGGGGTGGAGCGACCGCAAGAAGTAGCTGGCGGGAGCTGAGCTGGGCACTCTCGGGTAAGCTCTCCACGGTTGGCAAGCGGGGTCGCTCGGTGCGCAGCATCAGTAGACCTCCCCAAGGTCCGGTGGAGGGAGCCAGGGGACCCCCAAGCTCCGGCTTCGCACGAGGTCATTCGAGATCCGAGGGATGCTGAACGAGACTCCCTGAAGTGTGTCGATAGTCCCCGTCGGGCCGGATTCGCGAGGCTTGCGTTGCGAGGGGACCTTGATCGGGGCTTCCTCCGGACGGTTCGGGAGGCTTACGACCGGGAAGCGGCCCATCACGACCCGGGGACACTCGCGAGGGGCGCGGTGCTTCAGGCCGAACTTGCGTCCCTCATGGACCTGTCCGCAGGCGGCGCAGACGTCAGCGACCTCGAGCATCACACCGATGCCTCCGAGGTAGGCGCCGCTCTCTTGGGTCGCGCTCATGGTGAAGACTCATGTGGCGAAATTCGTACTTAAAGGTCTTTGGCTATTTTGTACAAAATAACTCTAAGTATGTGGTAGGTGATATCGAGGCCCAGGATGGGCGCCCAGACCTACCTTCCGATAGAGATCCTCGACTACGTGGAGACCCACGCCCCCCCGGACGAGTCTCCCTTCGGGATCAGCCAGCGCGAGCTCGCCAAGGCTCTCGGCTACCACCCATGTTCGATGTCCCGGCCGTTGGGCACTTTAGTCGAGGACGGGTACCTCTCGAAGGCCCGCGGGCTGGTTAGGGAGGGCGTCCGAAAACAACTGACCTATCGCATCACCGAACCTGGGCGAACCCGCCTGCAACGTGAGACTCGGGAGGTCCCCCTTCTCTCGGGTGACATTCCTCCGCCCCCGCACCCCTTCTTGGGACGCAAGGATGAGCTCGCTCAGCTCGCGGATTTCGCGAAAGAGGGCGGAGGCATCACATTTGTTGATGGCCCCCCGGGAATGGGCAAGACCGCGCTGGTCAGCCGGCATCTTCGAGCCATAAAGCGTGGTCGAGTCCCGTTCTGGTTTTCCGTCCGCCCGGCCAGCTCGCCTCGGCAGTTCGTGGGCGCTCTTACTCATGCCCTTTCGGCCTTGGGGGCCCACCAGCTGGCCTACTACACACAACTTCCTCGCCCGCCCGTGGCCCGAGAGGTCGCGGACCTCGTGGCTCGGTCCTTGGGACCCCGCCCGTTAGCCGCAGTCATCGACGACGTGCAGATGGCTGGACCGGACATGAAGGCGTTTCTCGCTTCGTTCACCCATTTCCTAGCCTCCAGGGGGGATCACCTGTTCTATCTGGTGAGCCAGGTTGAGCCGGCGTTTGAATCACAGGGGGTCTCTACCCACCGATTGACCATCGGTGGACTTGACCGTGTGGCGGCTCACGACCTGACCGACCGACGCGGGGGTCTCGCTGATCGATTCGAGACGGTCTACCAATCGACACTGGGCTCCCCTCTCTTGCTCGAGCTGGCGGTGTCCAACCCGGACCTCGAGGCCAATGCGACCACGCTACCGACCGCGGTCGTCGCGCGCCTTTCGCATGAGGACATTCGAGCCGTTCTCCCGGTCGCCCTCGCCAACGAGCCGATTCCGATTGCGTTCGCGGGCGAATTTGAAAGCATACCTACCGCCCGATTACTCGACCTGGAAAAGATGGGCGTACTCCACCGGACCCTGCAGGGTCGGGTCGAGGTCCTGCTAGTGGTCAAGACCGCGCTCCTCGCCCGGGCGAATCCCTCGGATGAGCGGGAAGCACGCTCTCGGCTGGCCCTCTACTATTCCCGGAGCCACCGTCCGGATGCGGTACGAGAGCGGTTCCTGCACTTGGTCGAGGGGGAGTTCTGGAAGCCGGCCGCCCAACTCCTGATGCAACAGGAAACCACGCTGCTTCGATTGGGCTACTCGGAGACGCTGCGGAACGCCCTACGGCATCTTTCCAATGTCCTTCCCCGGGGTCAACCCAGGGTTCATGTCCTCCAAGTGGAGGCGACTCTTTTGCGGCTTCACTCCGAGTACCCCGACGCGATCTCGACGCTCCGTCGTGCCATTTCGGAGTCAAATGGCGAACCACGTACCACTGGTGAGTGTCTCCTATCCATCGCGGAGATGTACCTCCGCCTGCACCAGGTCGACGAAGCCGAGAAGGCATTCGAGGGGGCCAACGCGATCGGCCCGGTCAGCCGTCGACTTCGCGCATTCTTGCTGTTGACGGAGGCGCGTTTGGCTCAAGCGCGAGGGGAGAGCCGGCTCGCTCAATCCGGCTTCGAAGAAGCGTTTGAGGTCTGTCGAAAGGTCCGCGCCACGGACCTCGCCCTCGAGAGCATCGTGGCCTGGTCCCGTTTGGCGGAACTTCACAGCGGTCCAGAGGTCGCCCTGCGATTGATCGCGGATGCGCTCCCCGAAGCCCGTCGGGAAGGCCGATTGGATATCGCGTTCAACCTGCAATTCGTGCGCGCGCGGTCGTACGCTCGGCTTGGACAGAACCAGCTCGCCGAAGTCGAGATGCGGGCGATCCGGTCCGAAGCGGAGGCTCTGGGATACATGACCCAACTGACCTACGCCTACAGCGGTCTCGCGTCGATGGCGACGGCGAGCGCGCGGTGGGCCGAGGCGATCAATCAGGCCAAGCAGGCGGTCGGGCTAGCGGAACGGCTCGGAGACGACTTCATCCTGGGACATACCCTGGCGGTTCTCTGCGCCTCGGAGAGCCGGCAGTCAGAGGCGGGCGGGGAGCGGAATCTCAGTCTCGTCGCGGACGCGATCACTCATGGGGAACGCGGCCTGGAGATTCTCTCGAAGCTGCCCCCCTCCGATTCGCTGGTCCTCGTTCACGGGTACCTTTCCGAAGCGTACGCAATGCGATACGACCGGGTCAAGGCAATCCAATACTACGACAGAGCCATCGAGCTCGTCGATCAGTTACAGCTCCCCTGGCTCAAGGAGCAGCTCCTGACAGAGCTCAAGCCCAAGGTCTTCGCGGCGACGTAGGGCTCGCATTCAGCCGCCGTCCGGCGCACACGGTAATCGAAGCGCCGGGCGGTCCAGGAGGGTCAGCCTCCCGGACCTTTTACAGCTGGTCTTGCGGGATCACGGGGTATACAGGCAGGTATCCGACCATGGTGGGGGGTCACCTCCAGGGTGTCCCGTAAAATCGGGGTATTTAATCCCCCTGATTCTCTGTCGTGATTTCGAGGTCAGTTATACCGTCCGCATAGGTGCGTGCAGATGCGCATCTGGAATAGTTTCCTGTTGAGGAGGGCGTGACCGGGCGGTCGAGGTATCCTCCAAGCGTCCGAGACCGAGAACCACACCTATTCTTCCTCGGTGGAGGACCCTTCTATCGTCCACCCCGTAGCGCGTTCTGGGCCACGGGTCCGCGTCGTTTGATTGGTTTCGAATCCCCCAGATTGTCGGCTCGTTCTCCCGGGCGAACCTCAAATCCGGAATCGTCCTCTGGGCTTGTAAAAGTATCCATTGGGGACCGGGAACCGGTTGGCCCGCCGTGGGACTACGCCTTCTAGCGCTAACGTCGGACCTTGCGAATCCGGACCTCGTCACCGGTCCAGTCGAAGCGGAGTCGGGGCCGTCCCTGCCAGCGTCTTCGACGGTCCCATAGCGCCCCCACCAGGAGCGGGAGACCGATCGAAGCGTCCAGATGGGCCACTGCCCGGGTCGCGGTCCGTGATATCTTTCCCCAAGACTGGGCCTCTTCGAGCGTGCTGCCCGAAAGCCCTCCCCAATGCGGGACGTCGGTCGTGAGCTGAAGGGCGTAGAAGTGGCCTTCACCCTCACGTCCAAACGCGTAGTTCGCCATCACGATACCGTCGTTGATCCAGTTCTTCGGCGTGCCTCCCCCAATGTAGATGACCGCGGTCCGGGGGGAGTGTCCCAGGACCTGGACCAGCTCGTAGTTGTCCCGGACCGCGTCCAGGATAAATCGGTCGGGCCGGAGACGGTTCGCCTGGTAGTGCAGGGTGAGTCCGATCCCGATGGAGCTATCGATCAGGGCCGGGGAGAAGACCGGAACACCCCTACGCGCAGCGGTAGCCAGGATCGAGTTCGGGTCGGGAAAGCGGGAACCGAGGAATGCGAGGAACTCGCGAGAAGACGCCGGGCGGCGAGGGAACTCCTCCGTGATCCGCCCGATCACTCGGTCGGTCTCCTCGAACTTGAGCTCGTCCACGTACGTGTCGTATATTCGGTCAAGATAGAGCTCCCGCAGACGAAGGTCATCCGCCTCCGGAGTGCCCATCCAGTGACGACCCCCGACCGACTGGTACAGGTCCTGGTAGAGCACCGCGCCCGTCGAGACCACGACGTCGACAAGGCCCCATTCGACGAGGTCGCGCAGGACCTTTCGGAGACCGGCCGCGATGAGCGGTCCCGCGAGACCGAGAAGGATCGTGGGCCGTTTGGGGTCCCGGAGCGCGTTCTCCCAAACCTCGAGGCAGCGACCGAGGTTGCGGGCTTGGATCGATGATGTCTGGAACTGCGTCAGCAGGCCGCCGATGCCTCCCGATCGGGTGACGTCCACGGAACGGACCGGTTTCTTCAGGAACTCGCGCCGACGGGTCGTCATCGAGGGCGACACGGGCGCCCGAACTCGGTCCGCCACTTAAACGCTCTCTTGCCGGCCAGATTCCTCGTCGACCGTCGGTTGAGAGAGGGTTAAATCCTTCGGAGAGGGTTCAACCAGAGGGTCCCGGGTGCCTACTACTCCGTCACCGGTTCTCCGCGCAATCCAGAGCCTTGCGGAGAATTCGGGTCGCACATTGGCTATCGTCGGACCGCCGCTGAGCGGGAAATCCGCGGTCCTCGAGGAGCTGAGAGGGCTCCTGAAGGCCCAGGGCGCGCGGGTCGTCGAGCTCCAGGGCAGCTACCGAGGTCGCGCCGTCCCGCTCGGAGCGTTGGATGGGCTTCGCCCCTCTCCCATGGAGGGCGCGGAGGGTCCTCCGGCCACCGAGAGCGAGGAGGCGACCGAACAAGAATCGAACGATGATACACTTCCCCTCGCGGGCGCCCCGGTCGTCCCCTACCTCTCCGAACGGCTTCCTCGGCGGAGCCGGCGAAGCCGGGCGGAGCGCCCTCACACCACGTTCCTCGGGCAACCGGTACGAGGGCGTTCGGCGAACGAAGGGAACCCCGATGCGTACTGGCGGGAGATCCTCACGGAGTTTCGGGGGGAGAGCCGCCACCCGGTCGCCATCCTGGTCGAGGACGGTGCTCTCTTTGACACCGAGAGTCGGGAGTTCATCGTCTCGCTCTCCCAGCACGCCCGCCTCCGCCCGCTCTTGATCGCCCTCGCGCTCGATACCACCGTTCCCGGGTACGTGGGTTGGGAAGAGGCGTTCCTCGGTCGTAACGACATCGACTGGGTCCGCCTTTCGACCAGCGCTCCCGACCCGCGCGAGGCCCACCGCCTGAAGGCGGTCTGGGACGACCTACCTTCGGTGACGCAGCGGGTCGCGGGGTACGTCGCGCTCCTCGGCGGCACCACCGGAGAGGTGGTGCTCTCTCGCGTCACCCGTCTCAACTTCCCCCAGCTCGGCGAGGCGATCCTCCCCGCCACGGGGGTGGGGCTGATCAAGGTGCAGGAGGGCAAGGTGATGATCCCGCACCTGGCCTGGGCCCCGCTCGCGGTCGACCTTCTGCCCGAGACCAAGCGCAAGGAGATGCACCTCGAGATCGCGAACGCGCTCTCCGCCCTGTCGCACGAGCCGAACCTCGCGCGACGCATCGAGGTCGCACGGCACTACCTTTCCTGGTACCCGGGTCCGATGGCACTGCGACATCTCCTCGAGGCCGCCGAGCTCGGGCTCGAGTTCTCCGCCTTCGACACCTCCGAGGAACTGCTCGCTGAGGCGATCGGCTGCCTCGGCTCTCTCCCTCCGGCCGAACGGGACCCGCTCGAGCCGGAACTCCGCCTGCTCCACGCCGAGGCGCTGTTCGCGGCCGGCCGCGTCACCGAAGCGGAATCGGAACTGCGCGAGGGGCTCGAGAGGGCCCTGCGGGCGGAGATCCCTCCGGGGACCCTCGCCGAATGGGTCGAGCCGTTGATCCTCGCGATGCGGGTCGTCGGGCCGAGAATGTCGCTCTCGACCACCCTTATGGAGCTCGCCGAGCGATGCCACGATGCGGGGATGGTCGAGCTCGAGGTCCTCTTCGAGGCGATGATCGCCGAGTTCTCCTACGAACGAAGTCTCCCCGACAAGGCGCGGGAGGAGTCGCACCGCGCCGCCCGCCTCGCGCGCATGCTTCCGAACGGGCACCTCCAGGCGGTCGCCCTTCTCGCGGTTGCGTTGTCCCGGATCGAGGGCACCCCGGAAGAGCAGGCCCTCGCGGGGAGGTTCCTCCAGGCCGCACGGACCCTACTCGGCCGGGCCCGCCGGTGGGAGCTCGACTACCTCGCAGAGGACATCGAGGCCCGCCTTCTGGAAGCGAAGGGCGAGACCACTCGCTCGAAGGACCTCAGGGAGCGCAGCCTCCCCGGCGTCCAGCGAGCAAAGCTTCCCGCCGTCGAGCTCTACCACCAGCTCGGCATCGCCGAGATCCTGCTCAACCGGGGCACCCCCAAGGGGGTCGACGCGGCGCTCACACGAGCCCGTGCGATCGTAGAGACGCTCCACCTCATCCCTCCCTCGCCGGGGCTGCTCCGCCTCTGGATCCTCGAAGGTCGGAACCTCGCCCTGAGCGACTCCCTGGAGGCCGCCCGGGACCGCTGGGAGGCGGTCGCGGAGGAACCGGGGGGAGACGCGATCCCTCGCCTTCGCGTCGAAGCACTCGTCCGTCTCGTCCTGATGGCGCACTCCCTGAAGCGCATCGAGGAGGCCGCGGAACTTACTCAGCGACTCAGCACACCTGACCTTCGAGCCGCCTGGCCACCGGGCTGGGAGAAGTGGATTGGGGAGCTCGAACAACGGGCGCCGTTCAGCGAGCACGGTGGCTCGCGGCTTCCCCCGGTCACGCCGGGTCTAGATCGGCCGCAAAAGTCCGAGCGCGGCGAACGCGGACGGCACTAGGCCGTACGCGATCGTCGCGGCACCCACCACGATCAGCACCGACACCACGATCCAGTGGAGGAGACGAGGCTCGAGCCGGGCGCCGAGGCGCGAACCCAGGAAGGCGGCCCAGGCCGCGACCGTGCTGAGCGCGAGAGCCCCCGCGACGAGAACGATCAGCCAGCCGAAGCTGGGAACGAAGACGATCTCGAAGATCATCGTGGTATCCCCGAGCTCGAGCACTAGGACCGTCGCGAACGCGGTGATCAAAGCGGAGCGGGCCGTTCGTGGCAGGCGATTCGGGTCGTCCGACTCGGGATGGTAGGACAACCACACGGCGTACCCGATTAGGAACAGGCCCCCGGCGACCCGCACGAGACCGATCCGGCTAGGCCCTAGCAGGTCGATCAGAGCCGCGCCGAGGGTCACTGCGATCGAGCTCGTGATGACGAACGCCGCCGCTCCGCCCACCCAGTTCTGGAAAGGGTGGGACCGTGCGGAGAGCGCCATCAGCGCGAAGCTGGTCCGGTCGACGACCTCGAGGCCCCCGACGACCGCGAATACGATGACGAACCCGCTGAGCCAGCCGAGGTCCACGCCCGCTCTCCCGGCCGCTTACGCGAGGTGCATGAGGAACTGTCCCACGCGCCGCTCGCAGTACGCGCAGGTCAAGACCACCGGGCGCCGCTCGATGACATCGAACTCGCTTTCGACGGGCTCGGGCTGGTTCGTGATGCAGTTCGGGTTGGGGCACTTCAGGATCCCGACGATCCGGTCCGGTAGGTCGACCGAGCGCTTCTCGGTGATCTTGAAGTCGCGGACGATCGAGATGGTCGCCTGGGGGCTGATGAGCGCGATCGCGTTCACCTTGCGGGGCGAGAGCTCCATGTTCTCGACCTTCACGATGTCCTTCCAGCCGAGCTTCCCCGACCGGACGCGGATGGCGACACTGACGGTCGAGTCCTTGTCGAGTGACTGGATGTTGATGATCCGAAGCACGTCGAGCGCGAGGCCGCTCGTGATGTGGTCGATGACGGTTCCGTTCTTGATCGGTGTGATCTTGAGCTCTCGGACCATCGCCTATCCCCCCTTCTTTCCTTCGCCGAGGACCGCGTTCAGGAGCGCCATCCGGACCGGGACCGCAAGGAACGCCTGGCGGAAGTAGGCCGCGTGCGGGGTGTCATCCACCTCGGGGGAGATCTCGCCGGCCCGTGGGAGCGGGTGCATCACGATCAACCGGGGCTTCGCGTCCCGCAACAGCGTTGAATCGATCCGGTACGAGCCCGCGACCTTGCGGTAGTCGGATTCGTCGGGGAACCGCTCCTTCTGGATGCGGGTGACGTAGAGGACGTCGGAATCCCGTACCGCCCTACGGAGGTCAGGCTCTGAGGAGACCTTGCCCCCCATGTGCTCCAACCGTTCGATCACTTCGTCGGGAAGGCCCAGACCGGGCGGGGACGACAGCACGATCTCGCTCCCGAAGAGCGCGAGGGCATGCGCGAGCGAATGGACCGTGCGACCGTACTTCAGATCGCCCAAGAGGACGACCTTGAGACCCGTGAGGGTGTCGAACGACTCGAGCATTGTGGCGAGGTCAAGGAGGGTCTGCGTTGGGTGCTGGCCAGCTCCGTCGCCGGCGTTGACCACCGGCCGGTCGGAGGCGCGGGCCGCGAGGCGCGCCGAACCTTCGTTGGGGTGCCGGATGACGATCGCCTCGGCGTACCCGGAGAGCATCCGGATCGTGTCGTAGAGGCTCTCGCCCTTGCGCATCGATGAGGCGCCGGCGTCGGCGATCGTGATGCAGCTGCCACCGAGCCGCTGCACGGCGGACTCGAACGATAGGCGAGTACGCGTCGACGGCTCAAAGAACGCCATCGCGACGATCTTGTCCTCGAGGGGATGCATCACCTTCTTCCCCTCGGCGTACGGGACCATCTTGCGAGCCGATGCGAGGATCTCCTCGATCTCCTCCCGGGAAAGGTCCCGGATGGAGATCACGTCGCGGCCGTGGAGCGACATCCGGTGCGTGAGAGGGACCAACGGTTTAAGACATTCTCCCGCCCGCGCCGCCCGAGCGCCCTGCCCCGCGGAGCGCAACCCCTAAGCGGACGGGCGCGCCGGAGCGCCCGGTGCCCGCGCGCGGCTGGTCCTGGACCACCTGGGGCGTCTTCCTCCTGGTTGCCGTCATCTGGGGATTCAACTACATCTTCGTCAACCTGGGCCTCGATTACGCGAGCCCTCTCTGGCTCGCGACGCTCCGGGCGGCCGTCGGGGTGGCGGCAAGCGCGGCAATCCTCGTCGCGGTCGGAGGCGAACGCAAGCTGGACCGACGCGGCCGACGGGATGCGATGCTCATCGGGATCCCGAGCATCACCGTGTTCTTCGCGCTCTGGTTCGAAGCCGCCGCCTCCGTCCTCCCCGGCCTCACATCGGTAGTGATCAACACACTCCCTCTTTGGATCGCCCTGCTTTCGGCCCCGATCCTCTCCCACCGGCTCACCGGACGGCATTGGGCGTCGGTCGCGCTCGGCTTCGTGGGAGTGCTGCTCATCTCGCAGATTGGCACCCTCGCCGGGTCCGGACTTCCCCTCGGGGCGGTCATCGAGCTCCTGCTCGCCGCGTTCTCCTGGGCGCTCGCGACCGTCCTCTTCCAGTGGCGATTCCGTCGGGAAGAGATGCTCGAAGCGAACCTGTTCCAGCTCTCCGGGGGGACGGTCGGCCTGGTCATCCTGACCTTGATCCTCGCTCCGACTCCCCTTCCCACAATGGGCTTGGGGCTCCTGGCCACGGTGGGGTACCTCGGGATACTGGGCACGGCCGTGGGGTACTCGATCTGGCTCGACCTTCTCGGCAGGACTCGAGCGGCGACGCTCGGCGCCTACCTCTTCGTTGTCCCCGTCGTTGCCCTGCTTGCGTCGATCTTGATCTTCCACGAGCAGCTTTCGTACACGCAGTTCGTCGGGGTCGTGCTCGTCCTCGCGAGCATCTATGGGATCGGAGGCGCGCGAGGTGCGTCCGACCCTCCGACGACCCCCCGCGCGCAGCCGAGTTAATCGGCCTCGTCGGTGGGCGACCCCGAAGGCGCCTCCTCTTCGCTGCCAGAAGGCTCCAGGGAGGAGGGTGGGCCGGGTCGCACCACGAGCACCGGGCAGGGCGCCGCGTTCACGAGGCCGGACGATACGCTTCCGAGCAGCAACCGTCGGCTCCGGCTGAGCCCCCGTGACCCGACCACCACGAGGTCCTGGGGGTTTCGGGACAGGTAGTTGATGAGCGACTCGAGCACTTCGCCGTGGAGGGTGACCGGCACCACGACGCGCGCCCCGAGAGCGAGGGCCCGCGCACGAAAGTCCTCGAGCAGGGTCACGAGCGTGCGACCGTCCACGCCCATCGGGACGAGCGCCTCCAAGCGGGCGACCTCGCCCCCCTCACTCGTGGGCCGGACGACCACGATAGTGAGCGTCGACCAGAACCGGCCGGCCAGCTCGCTTGCGACCTGCACGGCGTGGCGGGAATGCGTCGACCCGTCGAAGCCCACCAGGATCCGCTCAAACATCGGGGGTTCGTTCTCCGGCACTCCATGGCCCGTGGACCTTTAGAACGTGCGCTTGGGGGGAAGCCGGGGGAGGCCCAACGACCTCCGCTCGTTCAGGGCCCCGGTCCCGAAGTGCGGAGCAGTAAGCGAGATTACCCCGAGCCATGTCGTGCCCGCACCGATGACTAATCGTGCGGGGTCGAAGAGCGTGCGCCCGCACGACGCGCGAAAGGCCTGGGATGACGCCGTCGACGTTTGGGAGGACTTCCAGGAGGCCGGGAAGGACTTCGCTCGCGACCGGGTGCACGGGCCCGGGCTCCTACGCTCCCTCGGGCCAGTCCGAGGGCTCCGCGTTCTGGATGTCGGATGCGGCCAGGGGCGGTTCACGCGGCGGTTGGCGAAGCTCGGGGCACAGGTCACCGGCATCGACTGGTCCCCCGCGATGATCGAAGCCGCCCAACAGCACGAGGCCAATGCCCCTCTGAGCATCGAATATCGGCGCATGGACGCCCGGAATGCGGTCCGCGCCTGGCCCCCCGCCACGTTCGACCGTGTCGTGGCGTGCATGTCGCTCATGGACATGCCCAACGCCTCCGCCGTCGTTCGGGGCGCTCACCGACTGCTTCGCCCCGGAGGGCGATTCGTCTTCTCGGTCTCTCACCCGTTGAACACTGCCGCGGTAGAGTGGGAGCGGCCGACCGCCGATGGACAGCACCGCGGCGCGATGCTCGTGGACCGGTATTTCGAGGAGGGCCCGCGAGTGACCCACTGGGCCATGAAGCGACTGAAGCGCCCGTTCGCGACCCCGTACTGGCATCGCACGCTCGAAAGCTGGTTCTCCCTGCTCCGTCGTTCCGGTTTCGGGGTCGACTCCATCACGGAGCCCCACGCTTCCAAGGCGGACGCACGCTCGAACCACCTACTCGCCGGAACGAGTCGAGTCCCATTCTTCCTCGTGGTCAACTGCCGACGAGAAAGCGTCCGAAGGCCGGGTCGGTAGCGAGACCGCAGACGGTCCGGGCTCTCGGAGCGACCCACGAGGCCGGTGTCATCCAGAAACACCGACGACCACCGCCGCCGAGGCGAGGGTGGCGGCGTAACCGACGTGATAGGCGGCGTACGCGGGATAGTTGGGGTCGTACGCCGTCAGCCAGTCCACGAAGTACAGCTCAAAGATCTGGGTGTGCTCGGCGAGGGCCCACGGCACCAAGGTCGTGAGCGACCCGGTAGGACCCGAGCCGTTCGGCTGGCTCGCGCTGTAGGTCTGGAGCTCCATCGGCACTTCTCCCGCGAACTCGCCGAAGTACTTGCAGTAGCCTCCGCGGCACGACGGTACGCCCGTAGCGTTCACGGCGACGTTGGATTCCTCGAGTCCCTCGCTTCCGAACCCGATGCCGTCCTGCGCCGCTCGGGTCGCCACCATCTCCGAGACGTTGTCCGGGATCCCCGGGAAGACGCCGTTGAGCGCTACCATGAGCTGGACCCGGGACGAGAGCGAGTGCTCAAAGTCGAGCACTCCGAGAAGATACGAGTTCCAATTCGCGATCGTAAATCCGGTGGCGTTGAGAGCCGCCTCGCATCCGGGCGCGTCCACGTCGTAGAGCGGAAAGGTCTCTCCGCCGGTCCCAAGGCCGAAGCGGATGTACCCGATCCCGGGTGTCGTCTCGAACTCTGCGACCGCGGCTCGGATGAACGCCTCGTACAGCTGAGGGTAGGGGGACTCCCAAAAGAGGGGAGTTATGGGGGAATCCCCGCATTGAATGGTAGTGATCTGGGAACGAACGTAGGAGGGGATCCACGACTGGTTCGGCCCGTAGCCGACCGTCTGGAAGATGAGGTTGACCTCTTTCCCGGCGGAAACCCAAGGAGCGATCTCGCTGGTCACGGAACTCCAGTTGTACTGGGGCGACGAACTGGGTCCTTGATCGACGTCGCCCCAGTGCACCCAGAAGTCGGCGCCGCAGACCGTAGGATTGTTCTGGAGGAATTGGACTGAATCCGTGTAGTAGGGCTGATGGGGACCTGTCGGTGGGCTGAGAACAAATAGGCCGTGAGGCGCATCGGGGTCGGCAACTCCGGGGTCCGAGGTCCGGCACTGCGCCGGGGAATTCGGAGGCGGAGTCCCCAACGGATTGGGCAGGAGCCCGACCCCGATGGCGGCAATCACGACAACGATCGCCACAGCGGCGATCAAGAGGGCACCAAGGACTCGTCGAGGACTCGACCGCGAACGTTCCCCGGCGGGAGGTTGCGCGTTCTCGGGGAACCCGCTTGCCACGACCGTACGACGGCACCGGTCGCAAATGAACGTTTAGACCGTCAGCCACGCATTCGTGCGTCGGGTTTACCGACGGTCGGCGCCACCGGCGTTCCTGCTGGGGTTCGAAACGGGGTCGCCCCGGGGCACAACCGAACCCGTTCCCGATATGACATTGCCCCGGTGCAGCTCCGCCGCGCCATTTATCAGCCGGGAACTGGTCATCTTAACGCCGGTGCGGCGTGCCCGAAGATACCCTCTGCCCTCGGTGCCAGGCTCAAGTCCAGCCCGATTGGCCGTTCTGCAGTCATTGTGGATCGCGCCTCGACCGGACTCCTCCGAGCCCGCCACCTGTCCCCGAGTGCCACAACTGCGGCGCGACCCTGGACGTTACTGGTGCCTTTTGCTGGAAGTGCGGGGTTCCGGTCGCGACCGGAAGGGAGCCCTTCATCCCGGACCCGAGCGCGCCTCCGCCCGGCGCGGTGGGACCCGGGAATGTGCGGACGTATCCGATGGCGCCGGTCAGCCCAACCACATTCCTAAGTGTCGATCGTGTCGTGCTTTGGAACGTTACTCTTGCAGCGATCATGAGCCTGGCCGGGGTCGGGCTGTCCTTGGTCGTCCTGTTGGCGACCCCCGCTTTCTCCCTGATCGGTGTCACTGCGGTCGGCTCGGGAAGTTCTCTCTCCGTGGACACATCGGGGCTCATCCTGATTGGAGCAGTTGGCGGTGCCGCTGTCGCCCTCACTCTGGTGGAGTTGTGGTTCTACCGACGGGCCTTTCGGAGGCTGGCGCGACAGGACCGGAGGTTCTCAACCCCCGCGACCCTGGTTTGGCTGGCCCTCGTCGCCCTATCGATCATCATCGTGGCGGTCGTCGCCGTGCTCGTGGTACTCTACGAAGCGATTCTCTGTGCGGGACCGGGGTTTGTCATCACTTCTCGGTGCCTCGACGCGGGGGTAGCAGTGGCCCTCGGCGGGGTCATAGCGGTAGCAGCGATCGCCCTCTTCGTCGGCTATATCGGTCTCTTGGTCGGGATCTGGCGACTCGGGACTCGCTACGGAGAATGGATGTTCAAGGTGGGCGCCCTGTTCCTGATCTTCCCGTTCCTGAACGTCGCAGGGACGATCTTCATCCTGATCGCCGCGCGAGAATCGGGGGGTAAGACCCCCGGCGCGTTCTCGCCACGCCAGCTGGGCTGAGGATTCGCTCCTCGGACAAGGCGGCACGCCAACGCGATGGTAAGGGCGGCCCTCGTCGAATGAAGGACCACCGTCCCAAACTCTAAGGCGGCGCCCACCATCACGGTTCGATAATGGACGACGCTCAACTCGATCGATCGATCCGATTTGCAGCCTTCCTCATCGGAGCAGTGCTCTTCCTGGTCTTCGGAGTTGAAGACCTCGTATCGGGGGCCATCAATGTCGCCGTCGAATGTGGATCGACGACGAACTACGGCCAATCCTGTTCGGGGAGTCAGCTCTGGCAAATACTTGCGCCGGTGATTGGCGGCGTGATCGTGACCGCCTTTGGGATCGTCTTCCTGGTCTTGGCGTACCGAATCCGTCGTCCTATCACGGCCTTCCCTCCGCCCCCTCCCTAACCCCCTCCCCTGGGGGCTGCGCAATGCCGATGGTCCAGTGCCCTCGGGAAACGCCCAGATTATGGCGGGGCAGCCACCGGAGAGAACGAGACTGAGCGCACGATGCGCCCCGCGTCGTCGAACTGAACGCAGTCGATCCCAGTGAGGGGCGGGCGAACTCCTCCGAATTCGGTCGTCCAGGCCTGCAGCAGTGTATGGTGATGTTGAGACACAATGCGAGAGACGCAACGCCCTTCGGGAAATTGGTTTCGAAATTGGGAGATTTCCTCGAACTGTCTGTCGATCCCACGATACTCGCCGAACGGGCTCGATATCTCGATCCCTTCGGCGCATGTTTCCTCGAGGAGGTGGCGTCGATGGACCGGATCGCGAACGTTCCATGCCTCGATGAATTTCTCAAACGTCGCGGCCATGTTGGGATGGGTGTCCACCATCGGGTTCCAAGACTCCCCACGGCGATTAAGCTGTTTGGAACGCAGATCCAGCTTCTTAGACGAAGTAGTGTTCTCGATTGGGATGGCGAAACACAGGTGGGAAAGCACCGGGCTTGAGGTGCTCCACACGGATGACTTCGAGGCCGTGCATCTCAAGCGCCGTGGGACCTACGCGGTCTGCTTTGGTGCCACTTGGTGTCGTCCGACCTGAGGCTTCGTCCCAAGTTCGTCGACCGCAAAGGACGGCTCCCCGCCAAACTCGCAATTGCCGAAATCACCGAGTGGAAGGGCCCCCTCTGGGACTCGTTCCAGATCAAGATTACCCCGACAATGGTGGTTTTCCGCGATGGGACGCCGGTAGGCAGGCTCGACAGGCCGCGGTTCATTGGTCTAAGGGACTCAGACCTGGACCAACTGGCCGACCTGTTGGAGAAGCTCGTTTTCTCGACACCCCCCCTGCGAACTCTCCGGTCTAGAAGCGTGGGCTTCCGAATGCACGCACTTGCGCGGGAGCAATCCGACAAGAGTCGGTGCGTGTCTCATTACACCTACAGGAACCGTATCTCGAAGGACTGAGTGCTCCCGTCGTACCCGGTGATGTTGCCACGGCGGACTTGCCGACCTTTTGGGGTGATTCCAGAAGTGATCACGAAAACCGGAAGACCGAGCTCCATCGCTCGCATGGTCGCCGCAATTTCTGACTCGGAATGACCGAGTCGCTCGGTGGCCGCGACATGATACGTCACCCCGTCTCGACGCAACTCATCGCCCCGAAGATGACCGGTAAGCAGGACGGATACGGTGACACCGTGCGGGGCGGTTTCATCCGAGGTGTTCGAAAGGTCCGTCCAAGTCCCCGCTTGACCTCGGTATACTCTGAGCTCGGCGAGGAGTCGCGGCGGGGCATCATCTGGGTTCGCGCTCGAGTCCAACTGCCCCCACATCTGTTCTCGCCGGAGACGCTCCTTGGTCGCGAAGGAAGTGGCCATGGGTGCGTAACCCGATCAGCCCGATCGTCGGCTGTCGGAAAATGGTTTGCGACCTGTCGGTGAGGGGGCTCCCCGGACACTGGGCGGCTCGACCGGCTGCCCGCGGTGGTCATACTTCCTAAATCAGTAGTGCAAGCGCGAATGCAATCACGCTTGCTGAAAAGCACGTTGGGACCAAACACCAATCGTCGAAGTCGCAAAATCGATACTTGCCACGCCCCGTGGCAGCCCGATTGGCATTTCGCCGTTCGGAAAGATGGTGGGCGTCTGGGACTTGCGGAAGGTCGGCGCGAACCAGTTACTTGGACCGGGTCGGAAGGAACTTCTCAAGCACCGTTGCGATCGACTCAATATCCGCGAGCCGGACTGGTTTTCCTGTCGAGAGCAAGCCCGCGGAGATACCCTTCGCGCAACGGATAGTCGCGTTCGCCCACTCCGCAGGGTCGTTCCCCTCCAGAAGCAGGATTGCGTCGAAAATCGACGTGAGGGTCGTCGAAGCCTCGGCCCAGAGAGCGACCTGACAGGTACCGGCCTCCAACAACGCCCGCATCAGCGGTTCCAGGCGTTCCTGCGGGTACGCGATGGCGATGCGTTGGGAATTTGTCGTCACGAGGATGGAAGGGGATTCCGGACGTCCCGTGTCAGAGATCAGCTTCTGAGCATGCGACGGCATGCGAAGGAATTCTAAGAGTCCTCGAAGCGAACCCGGAGTCTCATCGGATTCAAGCATCGTTACCGCGGCCGCCTCGGCCTGACTGGCCCCCCGTTCGTCCGGGAAAAGGTCCGGGGGCTCGAGAACATAGACGGATTCCTCTGGAACCGCATGTAGGGCCATCGGGTCGAGCGGGTCGAGGATCTCTCCCCTGAGCCGAACGTCCGTCCAGTACACTCGCGAGCCGTAGGGGCTGAGCCAGGCGAACGCGAACCACTTCAATAACGTTCGATCGGATCCCGAGATGAATACCGAGGAGGGCTTACTGAAGCCTCCAGGGAACAGCGCGTCAACCGACGCCGGGAATTCCATGGTTGTGGGGCATCGTAGACCACCCATAAGAACCGTAGGTCTCACGATAGTGTGCCCGGATCCTGCCCGGACGAGAGGTCGTCTGCGTCTCCCGCGTGACCGTTCAGGTGCAAGGCGCGACTGCTCTCATCCACGCGGCGGGGGCGACTGCTCGTCCGTCCAAAGCAAAGATTGACGCCTCGAAGCCTATTCAGCCCGGAGCGCATTCTCGTGGATCCGTTTAGTCACATCTTACTCGCGTACCTGTTCGGCTTCGGCATATTCGGGGCTCAGGGGCTTCAGTATGTCGTTGCCGCGGCATTCGCCGGGGCACTTCCGGACGCGGATGTCGTGTTCTACCCACTATCAACTCGCTTTCCTTTGCTCCGCCATCGAGGCATTTCCCATTCGATTGTTGGCGTGACCGTCATTGCGATTGCCGGAACGTTCGTTGTTCCATGGGCGCTCGCCTGGACATTTGGCGCGAGCTTCGGCACAGGGTCTTTCGTTTCCTTCTTCGTAGCTCTAGAAATCGGCGGTCTTTCGCACGTTCTCCTCGATGCTATGGACCACTGGTCGGTCCCGATCTTCGCTCCGTTCTCGAAGCAGGAGTGCCACTTCGACGCCGATCGAATCATGAATTTCGGTGCGATGGCATTCACGGTAGTCGCGTATGGGATACTGATCTACGAAAGGGGACGTGTCGCAGTCTGGATTTGGGAAAGTACGACATACCTCCTCCTGTTCGCAACATTGCTGTACTTTGTGGTGCGGCTCGTCGCTCGTTGGAGGGCTGGCGTAGCTCGGAAGCACTTGGGATTCGATCACGTGATCCCTCAGTCCAACCCCCTGGTCTTCGTCTTCCACGGAAGGTCAGAATCGCAGGGCGAGCTCCGTCTTAGATTCGCCAAGTATCATCTTCGCCGGGGACGGCAAACGGATGGTAGGTCACTTGTGGTCCCCTTGACTCCTCCTGTATCTTCCATCCGCGTCCCTACTCCGCTCGATGCGCTCGCTCGGAGTTATCAACCGGCCATAGGCGCTAGCTGGATCCTTGGCGAGACCCATCATTTTGGAGAGGCCAGAACCACGCCCGGGGGATTCGAGGTCTTCTGGTACTCCCTGGAGATGACGTCTTTCGGGCGAGCCGCCGGGGTCCTGGCCCGGGTGGACCGGGAGACGGGGGCCGTTACCACCCGCCCCGCGTGGCGGAATCCGCTTCATCCTTGGGCGAAGGGTGTCAGTTCATCGCTCTGAAGGCCGGACCGTTTGAAGGTTCTATCGTTGTTGCACTCAGCCGACTGAATTGAACGATTAGGTGAAATGACCATTCCACCAACACCGAGGGGATGCACTCCTCAAGGTCGGGCCGGTAGCTACGATTAGAGTCTGTCAAGACTGAGGGCAGCGAAGTACATTCACGCCTCGTCGACCGCTATAAGCGACGACTGTTAGGGTTAGGCTGGAGTGAGTAATGCCCGATGTAATCGAGGGAATGGAAGCGGTGACAGTCCACATTCGAGACATTCAACGCGCCCGGAGGTTCTACTCCGAGGTGCTAGGCCTCAAGGAAGTTTCTTACATGCCGGCCGTCCCTCGGGCAGCCTACGCGATCCCGGGAACTTCAACGGTTCTAGCGATGCATGTGATGGGAGATGACGAAGGGGGCCGCGAACCCGGGACTGTCTCGGGAATCGTCTTCTCGCATCATGACCCAAGAGCGGCTTGTGATGAGATCCTGAAGCGAGGCGGATCGATCGTCAACGAGCCAAGGAGTTTCGTTAATGCGATGGGAACCGTCACTTTGGGCGTCTTTGCCGATCCGGATGGCAATGAGTTCGTGCTCCGTCATGTAGGGAAGGGACCCACCCTCACCTCCCCATAGCTCGGCTCAGATGTGTGCAACAGTTGTTGCACACGGGTCACGAAATCCGTGGTACTCTGACGTGGCCCGACGAGGCCGGGTTGCAACGGGACACCGGGTCCCCTCGCAGGGACTCTCGTAGGGCAATTTTCCGCCTATATGTAGAACCGATCTGTTCGAAGCCATCGTGGGGGAACCACGATGAGAAAGATCACCGCTAGTCTGTACATGACGCTGGATGGCCGCGGCGCGTTCCCGAAGTACCCGGGCTACGACAGAGAGACGGGGGAGGCCAACGAAATGTGGCGTGAGATGTGGTTGAATCGGTTCGACGATGTTACTACCGTCATCATGGGCCGAAGGTCGTTCCTAGGTCACCGACGCGTTTGGACCGAGAAAGCGCGAAAACCGGGTGACCCGAAGTACTTGGTCGACTACTCTCGGTGGCTTGACCACGTCGATAAGGTCTGCCTGTCGAACCGCTTGAAATCGCCGGGATGGGAGAATTCCCGGATCATGAAGGGCGACCTTTCCAAGATTGTCGCGAAGCTGAAGCGCGAGAAGGGCGGGAACATCATTGCGGAAGGCGGCCCGCGCCTGATCCTCGAGTTCCTCCGACGGGGTCTCGCGGACGACTACTGGCTCATCGTCCAGCCCGTGGTCTACGGGAAGGGTCCGCAGTACTGGGGTCCGATGAAGGCGCAAGCGACCCTCAAGCTTCTCTCGTCACGGGCCATGCAAGACGGCGAGGTGCTCCTGCACTACGAAACCGTCCGGGGGTTCCGCGCATAGCGCGACGCGGAGGTCGTCTGAACATCGGAGCGCAGCTCGGTTGCCCACCCCGGGAGCCGAGGGCGCGTCTCTTCTTCGCGGGCAGCCCGACCCGAACCGCTCGGTTCGGGGTAACCCCGCGCCGGGTTGCAACAGCTGCTCCCTCACTCGCGGGGCGAGGCGGTCGACGTAGCGTTCGTGTCTCTGGCTCCGCTCACGATCTCAGTTCTCAAACTTCGACCCGCAGTTCGTGCAGAACCGATTGCTCTCGTCTTCGACCTCGGCGCCGCAGTCTGTGCATACCAAGGGCTCATCGCGCGAACCTTTGGGGATGGGTCGACCGCAGGCACCGCAGAATCGGTCGTTGGGTCGCGCAGACCTCCCGCAGGTCGGACACTTCTTGGCCATTTTCCCGTTCTAACACCACCCAGTCAGGTAAGAGCTTAGCCAATTCCCTGGTCGTTGTACCCGTTCAGTCTCGGACGGCTACGAGTACCTCAGCGACCCTCCACCGGAAGTGCGATACGCAACGGGCATTGCACGTAGGCGGCGGGGCCTGACGGTGAATCCTGGGCCGAACTCTGTCCCTTCCGCCGACCGTATCGGACGGGCAGGTTCCTATAGGTGGAGGTTGTCGCCAATCCCATGGCAGAACCCACCGTCACCCCGGTGACATTGCCCAAATGGATCACGCTTGGCCAAGTCATCGTCGGAATCGGCGCGATAATCATCTTCATCGGATTCATCTTCGGTGGGCTCGCTGCGTCCAGCATCGGGACCTCCGCGACGAATCAGGGGAATATCCAGAACTACGCGAACGACCTGGAGGCATTCTTCGTCCTCACCGGACTCGGAATCCTCATCGCGATGGCGGGGTGGGGTTTCCACTCGATCTGGCCCAAGTTCAAGGCTCGGCCGCGGCCCGTACTCGCGTACGTCCCGGCCATGGCGCCGGGTCCCGCTTCGGCGAGCATGGCGGCCCCTCCGCCTCCCCCGCCGGCCGGTCCGAACTGCCCCAAATGCGGAAACCCGACCACCTACATCGCTCAGTATGGGCGGTACTACTGCTTGACCGACAAACAGTACGTGTGATTCGTCCGGGATCACCGGGCCGTCCCAGGGAGGTCGGCCTGCGTTCGGGAGCCGATCGCGGATTCCCCAACTGCGACCAAGCCCGCCTCCCGTCGAGGGCCGGGCGGGCGACTACAGCGGTCCGTCGGTTGCGGGTTAAGAGCCGAGATGCTTCCCGGCTGAGTAGACGATTCTAGGGGTCCGAGGGTGCCCTGATTAACCGGTCTTTACACCGCGGTCGGAGAGACCATGCTACGCTACGGTCTATTGGGCGGTTCTCGACCCAATCTCCCTTGGGAATTCTTCATCTCGATGGGAGGCGCGCTTGTTGCTGCCGGATTGCTCTTCACTGTCCTGTACCCCCTCTGGAGCACCTACGCGTGGGTGGGTCTTCTCGAGATGGGGGTCTTCCTGATCGCTGGGTGTGTTCTTCTTGCGGCTGGACTCGTACGAAGGAGGCGAGGTCTCAGAAAGTCCTGATTGCCCCGCCTAACTCGCTATGGTAGAGTACTCTCCCAGTCGATAGAGCGCGTACTGGGCACAACAGCTGCTTCAACTCGATCCAGAGCGGATGACCCCTGTCGCGACGGTGATTCTTTCCGACGGACGCATGATTCTTATGAGTCTTGGATTCTGGGAAGCTAGGATGCGGGTCTCGTTCACGTCCAAGCTGATTCGACCTAACATTGCCGGCGCCTGGACCTTCGTTCTCGTGCCAAGGTTGGAAGCGATCAAAGCAGGGTTTAGGGCGCGGATGCGCGTCAAAGGGACGATCGAAGGCACGCCGTTTCGAAGCTCACTGATCCCTCGGGGCGGCGGTGAGGTCTTCGTGGTCGTGAACAGCGAGCTGCGAGACCGCATTCACAAGTCGAAGGGAGGTGTCGTCCGACTGGAACTCGGGTTGGACCCCAGCCCCGCAGAGATCCGAGAACCTCTCGCCCTTCGACGCGCGCTGGCACGCGACCCCCGGGCTAAGTCAGTCTTCAACAGCTTCACCCCATCGCAGCGAAGGGCGTACGTTCGCTGGATTGCCGCAGCAAAGCAAGATGCAACCCGCGATCGCCGAGTGGCTACGGCGGTCGAAAGGCTACGCCGTGGCGAGAAACTCAACTGAAGGGTGTTCCCTCCGAACCCTGGGGCCGGGGTCAGCTTTGGTAGTTCTGATGAGTGAATAGGTGCAGGGCGGATCGCGCGCGTGGAGACTCACGCTTGCCCGGGCGGGGGCCCGGCGGACCAGCCGATCTGGTAGAGTAGGGTCACCCCGCTGCCGGGCCAGCCCGACCAATCAGAGGCTCACCAACCAGGCGAATTACCACGCCACCGCAGACCACGAGCCGCTCACGCTCACGTTCTCGGGGTTCTGAGAGAGAGCTACGAACGAGACCGTTCCGCCCATGGACGTGAATTCAAACGAGCCGGAGGCTGCGTTGGTCTGGCTGCAGCTTGTGGGCCCGCTTTGAATTCCACCCGCCGGACAGACGATCCCGTTGGCCGTCGAGATGATCAGGCTCAAAGGGTAGGGAGCCGACCAAGATCCGGACACCTGCGAGCCGTTGGGATAACTCTGATAGATCGTCTGGTCGCCACAGCCGTTCGGGCACGAACCACTCGCGTAGATTGTGAACGACCAGGAATGAGGGATCGGTACGTAGAATCCCACGAGAACGACTCCGCTTACTACGATCACCGCCGCCAGGGCAGTAAGGCCCGCGGTCCGCTGCCGCCGCTTGGAATGCTCCGGCGCCTCGATTGATTGAATGACCCGCCCCCGGGTCCACTCCGCCCCCAAGGCACCGCCCGAGAGTCTCACGACGAAAGAGTCGAGCGTCACACTCGCTGGATCATCGACCGTGACGGTCACCGGGCGCCGCCTTCCTGCGGTCGATTCCGGCAGGTAGGTCACCCGCCAGGCGGTCATCGTCAAGAACGCATCCAACCGGCGCGCAAAGTCGTTGCGGTGGGCGGGCCGGTGCGTGATTGGGCGGACGAATTCATTCGCGAGGTTCGTCCAGAGACAGGACCGCCATCAGCGCGGGGGGGATCTGCGCCCCCAATTACGGCAGTGCCAGGGACGCAATGACGACGACCCCGGATACGGTTGCCGTCGCCACGAAGCTGTCCCCCTGGCCCGCCGGGGCTTGAGAGCCCATGTCGACCATAATGGAGTACCCAGAGTCTAGGAGCGAATGGGCGGAAATCCCGGTCGCCGAGGTGTAGTAGGTCCAGCTAGATTCAGTCGGGACTTTGAGGGGACCTCCCGTTTCCAAGTCGAAAAGGGCGACCCGTTGACCGGTGGCATTCACGATAGTAAACCCTCCGGTGGGATGGACGGAGATCGTGGACCCGCTCAAGTTGGTGACATTGAAGAGCACTTGTCCGAATTCGACAGACGAGGCTTCGATTGAGATTGTGTAGACGTAGTCGTTTGACGAGACGCAGCCGACAGGAAGCACACTCGACCCGCTGCAGAGTTCCGGTCCTAGAGGGTTCCCGACGATGAACCACGGTCCGCACTCAAGGGATGGACAGGCCGTGGTCTCAGGCGCCGGTACCAGCGTCAGGGAAACGACAACCCCGGCAAGGCAGACGACAGCAGCAAGAATTACGACCGATCGCTGGGTTTCCTCCGAGAGGGCCATGGGGCTTGTACGCAAATCGAAGAGCGACGCATCACGATACGTGTTCTGGTGGCCCGCCGCGAGCGCATCTCGCGCATTCGCGGGCGTTATCTGCGACCCGCGCGGTCGAGGGCGGACCGCGATGAGCGCGGGAGCCGAAGCACCCTGAGAAGAGCGAGGCCAACGCTGCGGGGCGTGGGGGGCTTCGTCCGCGTTCGCGGCCGTCGGCAGAAACCAACAAGCCCACGGGAGTCCTTGGAGAAGTGTACCTATGGCGGCTCAGAGCGCGAAACCGCCAAGTCAGACCATAGACTCCCGCTGGATGCGCGACTACCGCCTTAGCCTCGCGCTTCTCGTGGCGGGCCTCGTCATGCTCGTGGCCCTCTACGCCTTCGATATTTGGGCCAACGCGACCGGCAACTACCCCACGTCATCTGGCGCCGGCCTTGCAATCTATCTCATCGGAACCGCCGGGGGCATGCTGATCTTACTGGCCGGGACCGTCGCTTACTACCATTGGAAGGGCCTCCGACTGATCGAGGGCACCGCCTGACCGGGCCCGCACGGGAAACCGATTGAAAAGGGCCCCCTCCGAGCGAGAGTGTGCGAGCGAGCCCCCGCCGGCTTGATGTGGGACGCGCGCGGCCGATGGAGGACCGCAATCAGCGCGCGGGCAGCGACGAGGTCGGCGCGATTGAACTCTCAGTGACCCAAGGCGGGATTGGAGGACTGCCCGCTCCCGGTTGCGAAGGGGACGACACAATTGTGGGGGATGTCTTCCGTCGGCGGCAGAGGTCCAATACCACCACGACGGTCACGAACACCACCGCCACGATGACACCGAGAAGGGCATATCCCACCGCCGCGGGGAGACTGAGGAACGTGGTTGTTCCCGAGGTCGGCAAGAGAGTGGGCGAGATCGCTCGATTTCCAGGGGTGTCGGGGTTCCCGGCCCAAAAACGGGTGTTTTTGGGCCGGCGGCATGCCAGTTTCCTGACGTGCCGGCCAGGTCGTGGTAGTAAGCCCCGTTCCGTTTCAGGCAGCATTCGACTGCGCGCTCTCCTCGACGGTCGCGGAAACGCGTCATCCCGTCCGTTAGGGCTTGCTCCCGGGGAGTCGGCCGTTTCACCATATTCCGATGGAGCCTCCGACGCAACGCCTTCACCGTACCATCGGACTGTGTCGTTTCTGCTCCGGAGCTCAGACTCTCGCCTGTCGGGTTCCCGCCCGACCCCGTGTTTCCCGGAGCGGGGACTTTCCTCAGCGGCCGGCCGTTGCCGGCACGGACCACCGTCAGCTGCCCTCCACCTCCTGGCACGGTAACGACCCGTCCGGGGGGGAAAAAGGCTCCGGTGGCACCGGGCGTCCTCGCTCGGGGGCCCGAATCGTGGCCCGACGACTCAAATCAACGCGGGAAGACCAGGCGAAGACCGAATAACCGCCGCGGGGTCCCCCGACCCATGCCCGGTCGGCCGCTTGCGGGGACCGTAACTCCCTCGTCCGGGCCGGCCCGAGGTCCCGCCCTGATGCCGTGCTTGCTCCTGCGAAAGGGGCAGGTGTGCGTCCCGGGCCCGGATGGGCCGGTCGTGGCCTCTCCCCCGGATGGCCCCCCGTTCGACCCGTTCGATGTCGTGGACCGGTTGGCGCGGGACTACTCGATGATGTACCTGGTCGACCTCGACGGCATCGAGCGCGGGGATCCCCAGATGGACTACCTGCAGGAGATCTCGCGGGACGTAACCCTCTGGGTCGACGGCGGGGTCCGGACGGCAGAGCAGGCGATCGACATCCTGATCACGGGCGCTCGGCGTGCGGTTCTCTCGAGCGCCTACCTTCGCGGCCCACGCCAGCTGAAGCGAGCGTGGCGCCTTTCGACCGAGCTCGTGTTCGAGATGGAGTTCGAACCGTCCGGGCGCCTCGCCTTCGCTGACCCGGACTGGGGAACTCAAGACCCCGTCGAGCTCGCTCGCATCGTGCGCGAAGTGGGACCGGACCACCTGATCGTGTCCCCGCGCGAGGCGGACCCCGACTGGAGCCTTGTCGCACGTCTCGCGGCCGGCGGCCCGACCTGGGTCGATGGGTCCTTCAACCCCCAGGCCATTCCGCTACTCGCGACGGCCCATGCGACCGGCGGGATATTTCACATCGATGAGCTCCTCAAGCACTGGAACGAGACGCCCCTTCCGGACTCCGGGTCCTCCGAATGACGCTCCCGACGCGCGATGATGAAAACTAGAACCAGCTGACCTTTGATGAATAATGGGCGGGCTGAGCGCACGGGAGACGTTTGCCCCCTAGCCGGGGGGCAAAACGGTGCCGCTTTGACACGGTTCCACACCCCCAGAATCGGTGCGTGGGCGGGCGGCCGCGGTAAGTCCGAATTCGACCGCCAGTCCAACAAGGTCCCCATCAAAGGGCAAAAAGGACCCAGCGGTAGGTTCGTCGGCCGGACTCCAGGAAGCTTTCCCCCAGCCAACAAGCCTAAGCTATCGTGTGCCCAACGGCGAGCGTGGCCCAACGGCTCGACGATGTGGATCTTCGGCTTTTGAATCTGTTACGGTCGGACGCATCCACTACCCTCAAAGAGCTTGCTCGCCTGCTAAAGATGCCGCGGGCAACGGTACAGTACCGAATACAGAAACTGAAGAATCTCGGCGTGATCAAGTCGATCAGTGCAATCCCAAACTTCGCCAAGCTCGGACGACCCATCTTGGTGTTCGTGCTCGTCAAGACCGAGCCTACGCCAAAACTGTCGGCGAACGTCGAAGCACAGATCGCCATCCTTCCCGGAGTAGAACGGGTACACGAGATCTCTGGAGAGTGGGACGTGTTCGTCGAGGCTCGGTTAGAGTCCATCGAGTCGCTTTCAAGGACCCTCGACCAGCTGAGGAACCTTCCCGGAGTATCCCACTCGATCACCTCAGTCTCGCTCACCGCAACCAAAGATTGAACCCCTGTCGCGTCTATCCGACAGACCAAAGGCAAATCGAGTTGGCTTTTGGCCGAAGTGACCGCCAAAAGTACTTCGACCTTCCCTCGATGGTTTGGACACTGTACAAGGGCCAACTCTTCTTCTGATTTGGCCTCACATTCTGGATTTCTGCTCAAGAACTAAATAGCGGCGGTCTGGTTTGCGCCGGGACCGACGGAGGTTCTCTGTCGGAGAAGTAGGTGGATACATGTCCAGCGTGAGCGAAGGCTCGTCCGGTGATGTTCGCCGTCCCTCGGGACGAGGCATGTCGATGACGACGGCCATCGTCGTGATGATCGTCGTGATCGTATTGGTCGGTGGCGCGGGGTTCGCGGCGTTGAACGCGACATCGAACAGCGGGACCCAGACGGTCAGCACGTGTTCCCCGCCGAACAGCCCGGTTTGTCTATCCTCCTCCGGACTGACCGACGTGGTGCTGTCCGTCCCGTACGGGGCCGGCTTCGGCCAGGCCGTGGCGAGCACCAGTCAAGGACAAAGCATACCGGCGACCGTCGGCGTATCCGGCGGGGAATCCGTTTCGACGTACGAGATCTTCTGGGGCGATGGTTCGAACTACTCCGGAGCGAACCCGACCGCGAACCACATCTACAACGCGGAAGGCTGGTACGTGATCAGTGCGCAAGCGCTCGTGGGCTCCGTCTGGCACATCGGCCCGAAGTACCTGTTCCCCGTCAATGTGCAGCCGAACTACCAGACGCTCTCGTCCGGATTCTACCCCACCCTCGCGACGACCTTTACCAACGGCAGCACGGCGAGCACCCAGTTCGGCTGGCTCACCGGCTCCGGGTCCGTGAGCGTCTCCGCAAAATACACAAGCAACTCCACGGCCACGGGCTACACGGACAAGGCGCCGACGCTCGCTTCGACCGGCGGAACCCAGTCGGCCCTCGTCTCCACGCCGACCGGCGTGTCGGCGTCCTACGCGTTCAACGCTGCCGGTCTCTACTACATCACGATGGTCGGCGCGGTCACCGCACCGACCGGAACGGTCTACCAGAACTACACGTGGACGGTCTATGTCTCTCCCACCGGGGTCGCGCCGGGTTGCGGTAGCTGCTCGACCAGCGGCTCTCAAGGGAAGAGCCCGCACCCCAGCCTGATCACGTCTGATGTCGTCGCCCCGGGCGGCGCGGTCACCATGGACCCATCGGTCGCGTACGATTGGGTGAGCGCGGATTCTCTCTACAACGTCTACGAGACGCTCGTGGTGTACAACGGCAGCAGTACGTCGTCGTTTCTGCCCCAGCTTTCCCTGTGTGTCCCTGGACCGGGCTGCGCGGCGATGTACGGCGGGAACACCTTGATCGTCAACAATGCCACCACGGGAGGCCCCGAGTACTGGACGTTCCCGATCGACTCGGCCGCCCGGTTCTACGACCCCGCGACGAAGGTCGGCTGGCCGGTCTACCCTTCCGACGTGCTCTTCACTCTCAGCCGGACCTGTAGCTTTGCGGATCTTCCGGGAGTGGCGAGCCAGCCCGGCTGGATCCAGTGCCAGGCGTTGCTGCCTAACGGGAACGCCAACTGGGACAGCGGCATTCACGCACCCTACAACAACACCCCCGGCAACGTCCTCTCCTCGATGCTGATCAACAACACCACGTACTGCCCGCCCTCGATCCTGGCCCACTCGAACGGATGCATCACGTTCAACGCATCGGGCGGAGCGCACTCGTGGCCGTTCTTCCTCGAGCTGATCGGCTACGTCATGGGAGCCGCGATCGAACCGTGTGGCTGGTTCACCTCGGTTGGCGCGGGTGTTCCCGGCTTCGCCGGCACGAAGCGGGCGAACGGAGACGGACCGTGCTACCTCCCCGGTCCTGCGAACTCCGCATTCACTAACTCGTCGGACCCGAGCTATCAGAGCTGGGTCCACGGCCTCTCCCCCACCTATTGGGACTCGTTCCAGGAGCTTTCACTGAACACTCCGGGAATCCAGCCCGGCGTTCAAAAGTTCGAAGTGGGCTCGGGTCCGTACTACCTGGCCAGCGAGCCGTTCCAGCTTTCGGTGGGATACTCGCTCAAGCAGAACCCCGACTATCAGGCTCCGACCGGATGTCCTTGGGCACCGTACTGCTCTCCGCCTCCCGGTCCGAGCCACTACGTGGGAAACGTCACGGTGATCTACCAATCCACCGACACCGTCGGGATCGAGCAGTATCAGGCGGGTGAGACCGACTTCGCGACCATCCAGCCGGGGGAAACCCCACAGATGCTCTCGCTCATCCAAGAAGGGAAGATCGGGGCGTTCACGTATCCGACCCTGAGCATCTACGCTCTCGGGTTCACGTTGGAGTTCAGCTCGGCGGGGGCGAAGTCCCTCGACCCGAACCCACTCAATGTGCCGGGCGACTTCTTCAATTACATCGGTCTTCGCGAATTCCTGGTCAACGCGTACCCGTACAACACCGTCGAGAACACCATATTCACGACGGACGGGGTCCAGTACGGGTTCAACTTCGGTGGAGCGATTCCTCAGTACATGGGCAACTACTATCCGGCCAACATCTCCTGGCCGAACGGAGACCCGGTCTCGAACCCCGCCACGGTCGGCAGCGCGGCGTGGTGGTGGGCCGAGGCGACCACGCCGGGCACCCCGTACTACGATTCCGAGCTTGCCCAATGCACGTCGAGCAGCCCCTGCCAGTTCCCGATCATCGGTCAGAAGGGCGACACGTCGCTCGACCAGCTGATGCAGGACTATATGCCGTACATTAGTCAGCTTTCGGGTGGGCGGCTGGCACCCAACACCTTCGACGTCACGGCCACCCAGGATTGGACCTACAGCACATCGTCGCTCCCGGGTCAGTCGCCGATGCCGTTCTACGTGGCCAACTGGGCGCCCGACTACCCGGACCCGACCGACTACGTGTTGCCGTACTACTACCCGAACGCGACGTACACCGTAGGCGGCGCGATGGAGGAGGGCCTGAGCTCGTGGACGTGCAGCGGCACGGCTCCTTCAGCGCCGGCCGGAATGCCGGGCGACTCGAGCTCGGATGCCGCGCTGTTGTTCTGGGCGCACCAGCCCGCGGTTCCGCAAGCGTGCCAGGGGAATGCCTATTCCGCGATGGTGTACGGGCTGCTCGCTGCCGCGAACATGCCCGTAGGACCCGAGCGGGTCCTGGTGTACAACCTAGCCGAACACATCGCGAACGACCTGGCCCTCTACCTGTACTTCGACCAGACGAATAACGTCGTGACGTACGCGGATTGGATCAATCCGACGACCATCAACACCAACCCGGTGATGGTCGGTTTCAACCTCTACTATCTCTACACCGGCAATGGGGTGCTGAACAGCTGAGAGCCTACGGAAGGAAGTGACCCACACGATTCGCCGGCCCGTCCCGCGGTTCCGGGCGCCGGCGGCGTACCGGAGTACCCCAGCGAACGCGTACGTTTGCAACGGGAGCGTGCGGACGACCGACCGCGACCACTCGGGCCGTGAATGAAGTGGACCCTATGGAAATCGCGTACACAGTTCGGGCAGTCACCCCGGGCGAACACCGGGCTCGGTTCTCGGTGGACCTCGACCGGGTCTCCACCCCTACCCTCGACCTGGTTCTACCGTCCTGGGTCCCCGGGTTCTACGTGATCTTCGACTTCAGCCGAGGGTTCCGCGACCTTACCGCACGACGGGAGCCAGACGGAGCTCCACTGGCGACCGAACGGGTCGGTAAGGCCCGATGGCGTATCTCCACCGAAGGCGCGACCCGGGTCCACGTCGACTACACGGTCTACGGCCATCAGCTCGGGACCGCCGCTGGGTTCGACCTCACGCCCGAGCACATGTTCCTCAACCCGGGGGTTTGTCTTCCGTACGTGGAAGGTCACATCGCTGAGCCCACGACCGTAGGCCTCGAGGTCCCGGCCGACTGGACGGTCATCACCGAGCTCCAGGCGGCGAGCCGAGGCTCGCTGCACTATCGTGCGCGGAACTACGACGAGCTCGTGGATTCCCCCATCGACGCCGGTCGGCCGGTGGTGCTCACGGTCCGTCCGGAGGGGATCCCGCACCGGATCGTCCTCTGCGGGGAGGGCGGGAACTACGACCCTCGCACCCTCGAGAGGGACATTTCGAAGATCGTGACGGCGACGGTCGCCCTCTTCGGGGACCCACCTCCGATCCCCCGATTCACCTTCTTTGTCCACCTGACGAGCGGCCCGGAGGACGGGCTCGAACACGCTTCCTCGACCTCCATCGTGGCGGACCGGAATTGCTTTCGGCCAGCCGAGTCCTATCGGGATTTCCTGTACCTCGCCGCCCACGAGTACTTCCACCTCTACAATGTGAAGCGTATCCGACCGAAGGTCCTCGGACCGTTCGACTATACCCGGGAGAACTACACACGGCTCCTTTGGTGGATGGAGGGAGCGACCCGATACTTCGCGTACCTCATCCTTCGGAGGGCCGGCGTGTTCACGGCGGAACAGTACCTGGACCAGTGCGCGAAGACCGTCAAGGAGTACCTCGAGACGCCCGGCCGCAACCGGGTCTCGCTCGAGGAATCATCGCTCCTCGCCTGGATCGAGTACGAGCAGCCGTTCGAAGAGACCCCGAACCAGGCGGTCTCCTACTACCCGAGGGGCGACCTCGTCTCGCTCTGCCTCGACCTCGAGATCCGACACCAGAGCGAGAACCGCTCGTCGCTCGAGACCGTGTTGCGCCTCCTCTGGAATGAGTATGGCAAGGTCGGTCGTGGACTCGAGGAAGGCGAGCTCCTCCCGGTCGTGAACCGATCCACCGGCCTCAACCTCACTCCGTTCTTCGACCGGTACGTTCGAGGCACGGAGGAGCTCGACCTGGCGGCGTTCGCTCGCTACGCCGGCCTCGTGCTCGCACCGAAGCCGAAGGGGCCCGAGGAAGGAGAGGAGCCCGAGCCGGGCGACCTCGGCATCGCCGTCGAGGAGGTCGGAGGCATCGCCCGGGTCCGGTATTCCTTCGCGGGGCGGCCCGGACACGCCGCGGGTCTGACGCCGGGTGACGAGATCATCGCGATCAACGATGTCAAGGTCACCTACGCGGACCTCGACAAGACGCTGGAGAAGTGCCCGGCCGGTACGCTCCTCGAGCTCACGGTCTTCCGAAGGGGGTACCTCCATCGGCTCTCGCTCATCACCGGGGTCCCCCCTCCCCGGAAGTACGCGTTCACTCCGATGGACAGTCCCCCCGAGCTAGCGCGGAGGGTCTACGAAGGCTGGGTCGGCACGACGTGGGTACCGCGCCCGACCCCGCCATAGATTTCTCCTAGATCCGCAGCGCGGAAGGACGTGGGTTCTTATCTCCGGACCCCCGGCGCTGGGGCGTGACCGGAGGTCGGCCTTCTCGACCACCGGTCACGCTCTGTCGAGTGTCCTCCGGGGTTAACGGAATGTCGTCTCGTTCGACGAGCGAACGAAGCGGACCCAGCGATCAGGGGATATTTCAGGAGGCGATAGGTCCTCGGCATGAAGTTCGATAGAGGCGCGTACACACTCGAGGATTGGGCCCTCGCAGCCGGGATCGTGTTGTTCGTCCTTCTTGCCGCAGGGTCGGGGTTCGCCGGACGGGGTTTCGGAGGGTTGCTTTGGGCCGCTCTCGCCGCGGTCTGCGCATTCTTCCTCGGCGCTCGGGCTGAAAGACGGAAGCTGGCGAAGGTCATGCCCACTCCGCCGACGCTCGCTTCCCCGCCCGCGGGTGCGCAGTAGAGGGTCGCATTGGGACGGGACTCGAGCCTCAGGCGTGGGCTGCCGCGTCCCTCTCGGCCATCTTCTTCGACTTGTGGCGGGCGACAGCGCCCCACGCCACCACGAGGAAACCTAGGACCAGGAGCAGAACGCCGGGGGATGCTGGTCTTGCCAGGGTCCACGCGAAGCCGGCGATTATCACGATCACCCCCGCGATCAGGAGGAGGTAGCCATCGGTCACTGTCGGCGGCACCGACAATCGGCTTCATAAACGAACCCCCCGCAAGACGGCTAGGGGGTCGAAACCGACTCGTCGGGAGTGAACCATGGGCTGGTTTTGCCCCCTGACGACTCGGATGGTTCCTCCCCGACTTTGGCGATTGCGATGGGATGCCCAATATCCGTTCTCCTCGTCGGATTAGCACCCAATCCTTTTAGGCGAGGAACCAGTCGCTCGCCGACCACGCGCTTATGGTGGAGCCAGCCTCGATACGCATCCGGTTCCCCGACGGGAAGGAACTAGAGTTCCCCGCAGGGATCTCCGCGCGGGATGCCCTCGGCCAATGGGACCCGGAGCAGCTCAGGGCCGCGCTCGCGGCCTCGTGGAACGGCGTCCCTACAGACCTGACCTTCCGCCTCTCCTCGGATGGCGCCTTGGCCCCGCTCACGTTCGAGGACCGCGCGGGCCGCGATATCCTCCAGCACTCGTCGGCCCACCTGGTCGCGAAAGGGCTGCTCGAAACGATCCCCGACGCACGGCCTACGCACGGGCCGCCGACCGAGGAAGGGTTCTACTACGACTTCGACGTGAGGCCGCTCACCCCGGCCGACGTTGACGCGGTTCGCGCCGCGATGGCCCGCGCGGTCCGAGCCGGCGAACCGTTCGTCCGCCGCGAGCTGTCCCGGCAGAATGCCGAGAAGCTCTTCGCTAGCAACCCGCACAAGCTTCGGTACATCTCCGAAGTTCCCGAGGGGGAGACGGTCTCCGTCTACGACACCGGGACGTTCACGGACCTCTGCCGGGGCCCGCACGTTCCGACCACCGGTTGGCTCGAGGGCGTCCATATTCTCGGCTTCTCCGCAATCGGCCAGGAGGACCCCGCCGCCGCTCCGCTGCAGCGGATCCGCGGCGTCGGGTTCCCTACGCGCCTCGAGCTCGACACATACCTCAAGATGCGGAAGGAAGCCGAGGCGCGGGACCACCGCGTCCTGGGCGCGAAGCTCGAGCTGTTCACCTTCCTCGACGAGGCCCCCGGGTTCCCGATCTGGCAGCCGAAGGGGATGATCGTCGTCCACGAGCTCGAGAAGTTCGTTCGGGAACATCTCGACGCGGCCGGCTACTCCGAGATCCGGACACCCCTCCTATTCGCCCAGTCCGTCTACGAGACGAGCGGACACTGGGAGCTGTACCGGGAGGACATGTTCGTGACCGAGATCGAGGGCCGGACGTTCGGCTGGAAGCCGATGAACTGCCCCGGTTCGATGCTCCTGTTCCGGTCCCGCGCCCGGAGCTACCGCGAGCTCCCGATGCGGCTCGCCGAGTTCGCTCCCCTTCACCGCTTCGAGGCGAGCGGGACCCTCCACGGGATGACCCGGGTACGCGAGTTCGTCCAGGACGATGCCCACATCTTCCTGGCCGAGGAGCAGGTCGAAGCGGAGATCCGGACGCTCTTCGCGTGGATCGAGAAGGCGTTCTCCACGTTCCGGCTCGCCTGGAGCTGCGAGCTCTCCACCCGCCCGGCCAAGTTCCTGGGTGAGAAAGAGCTCTGGGACCGGGCCGAGGCCACCCTCGAGCGAGTCTTGAAGTCGAACGGGGTGAAGTACCGCATCTCCCCCGGCGAGGGCGCGTTCTATGGACCGAAGATCGACATCCACATCCGCGACAGCCTTGGCCGGCCCTGGCAAACGGGCACCATCCAGATCGATTATCAGATGCCCCTGCGCTTCGGGCTCGCGTACCAAGGACCGGACGGTCAGCTCCACACGCCCGTGGTGGTCCACCGAACGATCCTCGGGTCATGGGAGCGGTTCCTCGGCGTCTTGCTCGAGCACACCGCCGGTCGGCTGCCGCCCTGGCTCGCTCCTCTCCAGGTTCGGGTTCTACCTGTCACCGACCGGAACGCCCCCGGAGCGGATGGGTTGGTCGAGGAGCTGCGTTCCGAGGGCGTCCGTGCCGAAGCCGCCGGAACCGAAGATTCCCTCTCGAAGCGCGTCCGGAACGCCGAGATCGACCGCGTCCCGTACGTCGTCGTCCTAGGCGACAAAGAGGTGGCCGAGGGGACCGTGGCGCTACGGGTCCGGGGTTCCAAAGCGAATCGGTCGTTCTCGCGTCCGGAGTTCCTTGCCTACGTCTCCGAGCGGGTCCGCCAGCGGGCGTTCGACCCGTAGGCCTACGGAGAGTGAGTCCGCCGCGACCGTCGCGCTTCGATGCGAGCGTCCAGGAACGCCGTGTCGACTTCGGCCGAACCGAGCTGGTGTTCGGTACGGAGGTGCTCGCGCATGTGCGCGAGGTCGATCGGGACCCCGCAGACCTTGCAGGGCACCCGGGAGCGCCGCATGTCCGAATCCCGAGCGGCCGAGGACTGCATTGGATGGGTTACGCGAGGCGGAGGATAAAGACCCGCTTAGGGGCCTCGACCCACCGGCCGGGAGGCCGGCGGCCACCAAAGTTTAATTACGTATCCCCATGGGCCGCCTCGGATTTCGAGGGAAACCATGGATTTGTCAACCGGTCAGCTCGAGCTTCTGATCCTGGTGGCCGCACTGGTGGGTCTCGCGTACGCGGGGCTCCAGACCGCGCTCGTCCTGCGCGAGGACGAAGGCAACGAACGCATGCGCGAGATCTCGGCGGCTATCCGGGAGGGCGCCATCGCGTTCCTCCGCCGGGAGTACACGTTCGTCTTCGCGGTGGCGGCCGTGCTGACGATCATCATCGCCCTCGCCTTCGGCATCACGGGGGACGGGGCCCGGCTCGCCATCGGGTTCATCTTCGGCGTAGGGGGCAGCGCGCTGGCCGGGGCCGTGGGGATGCTCGTCAGCATCCGAGCGAACGTACGGACGGCCGCGCATGCCATGAAGGGCAACCTGGGCGCGACGATGCGCTACGCGTTCCGTGGCGGAAGCGTCACGGGGATGTCGGTCGCGAGCCTCGCGCTCCTCGAGCTCGTCGGATTCTACTGGGCGTTCGGCGGGAACGTCCTCGACATGGTCGGGGTCCTGTTCGGGGCCTCCCTCATGAGCCTCTTCGCGCGGGTCGGTGGCGGCATCTACACGAAGGGCGCGGACGTCGGCACGGACCTCGTCGGCAAGGTCGAGGCCGGGATCCCCGAGGACGACCCGAGGAACCCGGGTGTCATCGCCGACAACGTGGGCGACAACGTCGGTGACTGCGCCGGCATGGCGGCCGACCTGTTCGAAACGTATGTCGTGACGGCGCTCGCCGCGATGCTCCTCGCCTACCTCATCGGAGGCATCACGGGAGCCTCACCGCTGCTTACCGTCTTCCCGAACGCGGTCCTCTTCCCGCTGCTCGTCTGCGCGTGGGCGATCGTAGCGACGATCGTCGGGACGTTCTTCGTTCGGATGCGCCAGGGCGGGACGATCATGGGCGGCCTCTACCAGGGACTGGCGGCCACGACCGTCGTCGGCCTGGTCGGGCTCTACCTGCTCGACTACCTGTTCATGGGTGGGAACATCGGGGTCTTCGTCGCGACGGCGGTCGGCCTGATCGTGATGATCCTCATCGTCGTGATCACCGACTACTACACGAGCGCGAAGTACCGACCGGTTCACAAGATCGCGGAGGCATCCCAGGCCGGCGGCGGCCCTACGGTCATCAGCGGGCTCTCCGTCGGGCTCGAGTCCGCGTGGCTACCCGCGCTCGTGCTCGTGGGCGGGACGCTCATCGCGTTCGCCTCCGTGGGCTGGTACAACGGATTCACCTCGAGCCACGGGCCGGACAGCTACTTCGGCCTCTACGGGATCGGCCTCGCGGCCGCGAGCATGCTCTCGGTCACAGGGATGATCATCTCGATCGATGCGTTCGGTCCCATCACCGACAACGCGGGTGGGATCGCCGAGATGGCGAAGCTTCCCGAGACCGCGCGCGCGATCACGGACCCTCTGGACGCGGTCGGCAACACCACCAAGGCGATCACGAAAGGGTATGCCATCGGGTCGGCCGTCCTTGCCGCCCTCGCCCTGTTCGCGGCGTACACGTTCGCCGCGGCGAAGGATTGGGGCCAGCCGTGGGGCTCGTTCACGAGCCTCTTGACGCTCTCCACCCCCCTCGTGCTCGCCGGCCTCGTCATCGGGGCCGCACTGCCGTTCCTGTTCACTTCGTTCCTGATGAACGCGGTCGGTATCGCGGCGGAGAAGATGGTCTTCGAGATCCGCCGGCAGTTCCGGGAGATCGAGGGCCTCCTTCAGGGGAAGGCCAAGCCCGACTACGGGAAGTGCGTGGACATCGTGACGCTCACCGCGCTCCAGCAGCTGGCCGTTCCGGCCCTCATCGCGGTCGTCACCCCGCTCGCGGTCGGGTTCCTGCTCGGCCCGATCGCGCTCGCGGGCCTTCTATTGGGCACGATCCTCTCCGGGTTCCCGCTCGCGCTAACGATGACCACCGGGGGAGCTGCCTGGGACAACGGCAAGAAGTTCATCGAGAGCGGCCACTTCGGCGGGAAAGGCTCCGATGCCCACAAGGCGGCAATCGTCGGCGACACCGTCGGCGACGCGACCAAAGACACCGCGGGTCCGGCCATCAACCCGCTCATCAAGGTCGTGAACACGATCTCGATCCTGTTCATCGCGCTCATCGTGGCGCACTCGGTGATCGGGATCTAGACCCCCCGAAGTCGCCGCCTCAAACCGCGAGGTTGATAAGCCGGGTCGTTCTCGTCGTGGCCAGGCACCCTATGTGCGACACGTGCGGCTGCAAGACGAAGAAGAAGCCGTAGGGCCGTAGCCGCCTTCGAGCTCGTTCTCGGAGGCGGGGGAACCGGAGCACGCTCCGTTTCCTCGACCGGTCGCGGAGCCTAGCGCAGCGGATAGACCGCGTCGTTGCCGGTTCGCCCCATCTCCGGGCGCAGACGTGCGGTCGCTCACACGGCCGGGGGGCCTCAGGCGTAGTGGCTCAGGCTCGTCCGCTCCTTCTTGGAGGCGTCGTTCTGGCCCCCGCGCTCCTCGCGGCGGCGTTCCTTCTCGCACTCCTCCTCGGTGACCCAGACGAACTCGAGGTCCTCGGGGTGGTCGTGGGAGATGAACGCGCCCGCCTCGAACGCGCTCGAGAGGAGCTCCTCGAGGTTGTCGGCCTCGTTCCCTTCGAGACGGCCGGCGGTCCTCCAGTACCAATCGGGGGCCTTCCCGCTGGCCTGCAGGTACTCGGTGATCAGGTCGTAAATCGACGTTCGCTCGTCCGCCATTCGGACGTGTAGGTGCCGGTCTTTCTCGGTCGGCGCGGGCGCGTCGGCGGCGGTCATCGTCCGAGGAACGGACGGCCCGCTATAACGGCTCGGCTCGGCCCCGGGAGGTGACCAACTCTTCAAGTGCGGACGTGGTTTGGGGATTACCGTGTACGCCCCGGACCAAGGCACGGAGCCTGGCGCGCCGGCCGCCCGGGGACGCGAGAGCAATCGCAACGCCCGGCACGCCTACCTTGTCGGTCGCCTTCACAACCGGCAGCTCACGATGGAAGAGGCGGCCGAGCTATTCGCCATCATGCAGGGGATGCTCCAGACGAGCGAAGCGGCGCGGCTCGCCCTGATGCGGGCCCCTCGTCCGCCTTCCTCGGCCGAGCGCCCCGCGGCCCCCCCGCGCACGCCTCCCCCGTCCGGAGGGGGTGGCGGGGACGAGCTACTCCTGGTCGGACTCCTGGCGATGGGCGCCGGAGCGGGACTGCTCGCGGCGATGACCAAGCGGATTCAGGATTCCACGACCCCTGCCGGGTCGGCCCCGGACTCCAATCCCAAACCGGGTACCTCGTCCCAAAAGGGGTAGTGAATGGGACCCGACCGGTTCGTCTTCGCTCACCTCGCGGACGCGCACGTAGGGGCCTGGCCACGGGACCCCGCGGTACGGCTGGCGCTCCGCGAGAGCCTTCTTTCGGCGCTCCGGGTCGCGGAAGAGCGGAACGTGGAGTTCCTCCTCGTCTCGGGCGACCTGTTCCACACCCCGGTCCCGGACCCCGGCGAGGTCGCTCCGGTCACCGCCGCGCTCCGCCGTTTCGTTGACCAGGGCCGTCGGATCTACGTCATCTACGGGTCCCACGACTATGTCGCGCAGCGAACCAGTTGGCTCGACGTCCTCGCCGAAACCGGCGTCTTCCTCAAAGTCGCCCCCGAGGCGGTTCGCTCCGAGGGGACCCGCTGGAGCCTGCCGTTCCTCGTGGACGAGCCGACCGGGGCCTGCATCGCCGGGATCTCCGGCCGCTCTCACGGTCTTGACCGTGAGTATTTCCGCGCGGTCGACTCCGAAGCGTTCCGCGCCGAGCCGGGGTTCAAGATCTTCCAGTTCCACGCCGCAGTCGAGGAGTACCTCCCCGAGAGCCTTCGGGAGCACATCCACGGGATCCGCCGGGACGACCTCCCGGCCGGATGCGACTACTACGCTGGGGGCCACATCCACTACACCTACACGGGGGAAGGGCCGGGCGGTGGGCTCCTCGTCAACCCGGGAGCGGTTTTCGGGACCAGCCGGACCGACCTCGAGAACGGCCAGGAAGGGCGGACCCACCAGGGCGTCGTCATCGTGACCGTGGAGGGCGGGCGACCCCGCGCGGAGTTCGTGGACACCGCGCCTCGCGGCACGGTCCACTTGGTCGACGTCGATGTCTCGGGAAAGACCGCCGAGGAGGCGCGTTCTGAGCTCGAGCGTCGCCTTTCCGTAGAGGGCAAGCATGGCGCGCTCCTCTTCCCCCGGGTCCACGGGACGCTCGCGGACGGAACGCTCGCGAGCCTCGCTCTCACGCAGCTCGCGCGTCGGAGGGGCCCGGAGGCGGGCACCGTCCATTGGGATGTCCGAGACCTGGCCCCGGCGTCGGAGGAAGGGGCGGGTCCCTCTTCGGAATCGGAGGTCGAGACCGAGGAGGTCCGCCGGCTCCTGGCGGAGACTACCTTGGGGCGGTCGTGGCTAGAGGGTGCGGAGGGAGAGCGGCGGGTCCGGGAGCTCCTGCGAGAGCTCGGTCAACCGAAGACCGAGGGGGAGTCCCGGCAGGACTACGCCAACGCGAGGCTCGGGAGCGCACGTCGACTGATGGGGGTCCGCCTGGAGCGGGCGTCGGATTAGGGGCCCACCGTGCAGCTGCGTCGCCTGACTGTCAAGAACATCCGCAGTTACGAGGCGGCGGAGGTCCACTTCGCGAGTGGGACCACACTCATCGCCGGGGACGTCGGCTCCGGAAAGACGAGCCTCCTCTACGCCATCGAGATGGCCCTGTTCGGGGTGGCGGAGGTCAACGCCGCGTACCTCGTCCGCCACGGCGCGACCCACGCCGAGGTCGCCGTCGCCTTCGAGGGGCCGGAACGACAGTACGAGATCTTCCGGCGGTTCCGTCGCGTTCGCCGAAAAGGCCAGGAAACGTTCGAGCCGGAGCGGATCCGCTTCACCGTCAACGGGAACGAGACGTCGTACTCCGCGACCGAGCTTCGTCAGCAGGTGATCGAGCTCCTCGGGTTCCCCGACAACCCCAGCCCCCAGGCCCACTCGGACCTCTGGCGCTGGGCGGTCTACGTCCCGCAAGAGCGGATGCGCGACATCCTGGGGGCCCGACCCCAGGACCGACTCGAGACGGTACGGAAGGCCCTTGGAGTCGAACGGTACCGCACGGCGGCGGAGAACGCGCAGGAGCTCGCCGCGGACCTGCGACGCAGCGCCGTCTCGCGGCGGGCCGAGGCGGACCGATTACGGTACTTTGACGAGGAGTTCGCGGAAGGGAACCGCCAGGGCGACCGACTGCGGGTCGACCGGATGACCCTCGAGCGCGCGCTGAAGGAGCGCGAAGCCGCGGTCGCCGTTCTTCGCGCCGCTCGCGCGGACCTCGAGGTCGGAGCCCGGAAGGTCGAAGCCGACGAACGGGAGCGCTCTAGCCTCGAACGAGAGCAGGAAACGGACCGACGGTCGCTCGCGGAGCAGCTCCGCGTCCTCGATGAACGGAATGCCGAGGCCACCCGCCGGCACGCCGAGTCCGCGGCCGCGAGCGCGGATGCGGATGCGCTCCCGACACGTCGGGAGGCCCTAGCGGCCGCCGACCAGGAGGTTTCCCGCCTTCGGGCGGAGCTCGAGCGTCGTGAGGCTCTCCTGCGGTCGCTCTCCGAAGCCCGCGCACTGCTCGCCTCCGCCGAGCGGAGGCGAACGGACACTCGGGCCACGGTCGAGCGGCATCGGACCGAGGAGGCCGAGGCGAAGCGGGCGCTCGAGGAGGTCCTTTCCGAAGGTCCGACGGAGGAGCCGATGGCTCCTACGCCCGACAGCCTCTCGAAGCTCGACGAACGGCTCGCCGCGGCGCGTCATCGAGAGGCTGTGGCGCTCCAAGCGGTGACCCAGGCGGAGAGCTCCCTCTCCGAGCTTGAGGAGCTGCTTCACGCCGGGGTCTGCCCGCGGTGCCACCAGACCGTTCACCCGGCGGAATTCGGGACCCACCGGACCGAAGCCGCGACCATTGTCGAGGCGGCCCGATCCAAACTCACTGCGGCAGAGAAGCACCGCGTCTCCGTCGACGAGGAGAGGCAGACCCGTGAGCGGTATGAGAGAACCCTCGACCGCTGGAAGGATGTTGAGAAACGTCGGACGGCTTCCCGGGCCATCCTGGCCCGAACGACGAAGACGCTCGAGGGAGCGTTCCGTGAGGCGGAGGCGGCCGAGCGCGCCACCATCGCCGCCCAGGTTCGGGTGGAGGAACTCTCACCCGAGGAGGCGCAGGAATCCGCGCTCCGGGCCGACGTCGCCCGGGCCGAGGATGCGAAGGCAGCGGTGTCGCGGGACGTCGAACGGTCCGTCCTTGCCGCGGAACGGCGGCGAGGGGTCGACCGGGCCCTACAGGTGTTGAAGGCGGAGAGAGGGCGGCTCGAACACGAGACCGCGCTCCTCAAGGCCCGGATGGAAGAGCGTGCGGTACGCGTTGTCGCCTTGCGCGCGGAAGGCGCGAGGGCCGCCGGGCTTCGGACCGCGGCCGCCAAGGCCGAACAGGACCTGAAAGCCGCGGAGGACCAGCTAACCGAGGAGAGGTCTACTCTGGTCCGGCTGGATGCCCAGCTGGACGAAGCGGCACGACGAGTGAGGGCCGCCGAGGCGGGCCGACGCGAGCGAGCAGAGCTCCTCACCGAAGCCACCGAGGTCGAGGAGAAAGCCGCTTGGGTCGGCGGGCCATTCCGCACCATGGTCCTCACGATGGAACAGAAGCTGCTCACGCACGCGCAGTCGCTGTTCGAGCGGAACTTTGCGCGCTACTTCGCGTCCCTAGTGGACGACCCCGGGCTCGTCGCCCGCACCGACCCGGCGTTCACACCCCTCGTGATGATCGAAGGCGAGTGGACCCCCGCCGAGGCGCTGAGCGGCGGCGAGCGAACCAGCCTCGCGCTCGCGTTCCGGCTCGCGCTCGCCCAGGTCGTTCGAGCAATGGGAAGCCTCCACCTCGACACGATCCTGCTCGACGAGCCGACAGACGGTTTCTCTCCCGAGCAGGTGATCCGCATGGGGGAGCTGCTGGATGAGCTCGCCCTGCCGCAGGTCATCCTCGTCTCGCACGAATCCCAACTGGCGGCGATCGCTGACCGGGTGATCCGGGTCCAGAAGGTGGACGGGCGCTCCTTCCTCGAGGACGCGGGCTCCGACGCCGAGCGGGCACCCTCAGAACCCCCTTCGGATCCTAGGTAGGGCATTGGGGTCGGCAGGTCCGGCCTATGCGACCATAGCGCGGAACTGTTCCGAGCTCCACGGCGCTCGCGACGCGAGCTCGAGGTTCTCGGAGAGGTGATCGGACCGCTTCTGGCCAACGAGCGGGGCGATGGTTCCCGGCGCGGACCGTGCGAACTGAAGCGCGGTCTGGGCCGCGGTGAGGCCGTCCCGTTTGGGTCCGGAACGGGCGAGCTGGCCCTGGAAGAGCGGAACGCTCGTGAAGCATCCGACGCCGAGGCGGCGGGCGGCTTCGAACAGCGTGGCTCTCGTGCCCCCGACCGGCTGGTTCGCGAGTGTCGCTGCCTCAGGCATCGTGAGATTGAACGGGAACTGCACGAATCGGAACCCATTGTCCTCCCCGCCGACTTTGCGCGCCAGACGGACCGCGGATTCGAGAGAGAAGAAGTTCGCTTCGGTCGGCGGGACGCGCAGGCAGTCCCAGGTGGCGATGCCGTACGCCCTCAAGCGACCTTCGCCGCGCAATCGTTCGTAGAGACGGAATGCTTCTTCGAGACGAGAGGCGAACTCCTCCGGACCCACCGCCGGGAGTTGAGCGTCCGGCGCGTTGTGGAGGTAGACCAGGTCGATCGTGGCGAGCCCGAGGTTCCGCCGGCTCCGCTCGAACTGGTCGGCGAGGTACGACGGGCTCATCGCGTGACAGTCGTCGACGATGTCGGCGGGGTCGAGGATGCCGGGACGGACGAGCTCCTCCGCGACCCAACGGTCGGGAGGGTTTGTCGATTCCGCGTCCGGGGCAAAGTACCCGGCCTTCGTGGCCACGAACACCTCGTCGCGCGTGACCTCGTCGCGGTCCTCCAGGCGAGCCAGGGCCCTCCCGATGCTGCGTTCCGCCCGCTGGTAACGGTAGTTGATGGCCGTGTCGAGCACGTTCACCCGTCCGGAGGTGAGGCAGATCGTGACCGACTGTTCGACGGCGTGGTCGGTCGGAGTGTCCGGCGGGCCGATATAGGTGCCAAGGCCTAGGGACGATAGAGCGAGCCCGCCCGGGGCGTCCCGGAAGTGTTCGGAGGGCAGCTTTCGCGTCCCGACCGCCCGGCTCCGGAATCGGGAGGTCCCTTCGGGGCTGGCGTACCCGGCGAGCGCGGCCACGGATGCGCGTGAGCAGGATACCTCAAAAGGTCGACCGCCCGCCCCTCTCGGACCCCCCGCGTCGTCATCTTGATGAAGCGACCCCGGCTTCCCCTTCACCCGAGGGCCATGCCGCGCCGCAAGTACGGACGCTTACGCAAGCCGATCATGCCGGTACGTCCGGAGAAATGTCGGTTCTGCCGTCTGAAACGTCCGTGCCCGGTCCACTCTCGCGCGTCCCGGTCGTAGTACGCCGAGCCGCTAGCTCACGACTACCCCGAGCCTCTCCCGCGACGACGGACCGGTCGTCCCCCGGAAATTGCACCCACGGGACAGTACGGGACACACCAACCACAGTCGGTGCACGTGGAATGGACCACGAGCCGGGTCGGGGTGAGCTCCATGGCATCCGGCGGGCATACTGCGGTGCACAGGCCGCAGAGCACGCACGTCTCTGGGTCGACGACGATCACGGTCCGTAACCCCCGATCATACCCTCGACGGCCACGGTCCGCGTGGTACAGAGTCGCGCCAACGCCGCGACCGGCAACCGACCCCTCACATGCCGGGCGGGAAACTCTCGGGGTGAAGGGCCCGGCCAAGGGCGGCGTACCCCGTGAGGGCACACTTGATGCGCGCCGGCGAGAGGGGGATCCCCAGGAGTTGAAGGACGTCGTCCCGGGTCACCTTACCGGCCTGCTCAAGGGTGAGACCGGCGATCTTCTCGGTCAACATCGATGCGCTCGCAACGCTGATCGCACAGCCGTCCCCTTCGAACCGGATCTCGGAGATCTTGTTGGCCGCTGGGTCGACCTTGAGCCGGACGGTGATGTGGTCACCGCAGAGAGGATTCGACTCCTGCCCCTCACGATTCGCATCGGGGAGGGGCCCGAAGTTCTTCGGTGTGCGGTAGTGCTGGAGGATGACCTCCTGGTACATGTCGTACATTCGGGAACTCCGGCGTGGTCGTCACCGTCGGGGAGATACAAAACGCCTTCCGGGAGCTCGTTCGGGCGCGGCCGGGTCACGGCGCCCCCCACAATCGAGGCGCTCCGACCGGTCTCTCCCCTGCCGCCTTCGGGGGCGCCATGCGAGCGCTCAGGTTATAAACACACTCGAGTGTGTAAATCCGATGGCCACGGCGGTGCCCCGGTTCGAGGAGTGGCTCAGCTTCCAGCAGGTCGGCCGTCTGTCGAGCGAGTTCGCGGACCCGGAGGGGTTCGCCCGTCAACGGGTCGGAGCGTACGAACGGTTCCGCCACTTGGAGATCGAACCGAACCCGCTCTACCGGGGCTATGGGTACTTCACGAACGTGGACCTGGCCGGCATCGATCCGACCACCACCGGGAGCCCGGTACGCCTCCCTCCCTCCATCGAGGGGAGCGTCCGAATCATTCACGACGTCTCGGGGACGCGTGTCGAGATCCCCGAAGAGCTACGGAAGGGCGGGGTTCGCGTCCTCTCCCTCTCGGAGGTCTGGGGGTCCGGAGCGACCGGGGTGGAGACATTTCTCCGCGGAACAGAGGAGCCAACGGACCGCCTCTCTGCCCTCGCCACGGCCCTACTGAACCGCGGGTACCGTCTTGAGATCCCGGACCACTTCCCTCTGCCCGTGCGAGTCCAGGAGCTATGCCTGCTTTCCACACGGAAGGAGGCGCTCTCGGTTCGACGGTCCGTCCGCGTGGGTGAGGGTGCTCAGTTGCTCGCGACGGAGGAGGTCTACTCGACGGAATCCCCCGTCGGAGGACAGCGGTTGTATGCCTCCAGCACGGACCTCGACCTCGCCGATTACGCGAAGACGGTCTTCCTGACCGTGCACGCGCCCGACCTTGAGGCGGTGTCGGTCTACCGGCGGTCCGCGACGACGGGCACCGAGTCCCGGCTCGGGTGGATGTGGAACGGACTCGGTGGCTACCGGGTCAAGATGCGGAATCACACTCGGCTCACCGGGCGCGGCTCGGTCGTGGAGGACTTCCAGACGTTCTACGGCGCCAAGGACCAGTCGTACGACAGCTCGTTCGACTTGACTCACATCGCAACCGACACCCACGGGACATCGATCACCCGGGGCGTATTCACCGACCAGGCGCGCGGCATGAGCCGCGGCCTCGTGCGGATCGAGCCCGACGCGCGGAAGACAGTAGCGCTGATCTCGGAACACGCCATGCTCCTCTCGCGCGGGGCGCGGTCGGACACGATCCCGATCCTCGAGATCCTGTGCCGTGACGTGAAGGCGACGCACTCGACCTCGGTGGCTCCGGTCGACCCGGAGAAGGTCTTCTACTTGGAGTCAAGAGGTATCTCTACCTCGGACGCGATCCGAATGATCGGCGAGGGGTTCCTCGCGAACGTCTACGACCGAGCGCCCGTCGCGGGCCTTCGGGAGATCCTGTACCCGTCGCTCCAGGCTCGCTGGGACGGTGTCGATATCCTGTGGAAGGACGGGCAATACCCGGCCCTGCCGCGGCTCGACGTCACCGGGACCGACGCGGCCCCCGACTGGCGATTCGATTCGAAGCTCCGCTGAACGGTCGACGGTCCAGTCGAGGGGAGACGACCCGGTCCGATGCCGCTCGTTAGCGAGCCTCCCTCACTTTCCGTAGAGATCCTGCAGGCCCTTCTCCGCTCCCTGCGGGAGGACCTGGAGGAGACCCACGAACTCGTCCTGCACCCGCAGGGCGCGGTGCGCGACCCTGTCAGCCTTTCGACCGCGGCGGAGCTTCTCCGCTCAACGCGTGCCATCCTCGACCACCCGGGTCCCCGGACCCCCGAGGCGCTCGCGGCCGAGGTCAATCTCGCTTATGCGACCATGGTCGCGGCCATCGACCTCCTAAAGTCGCACACCGACGTCCCCCGCGTCCCCCGCGCGCGTCCGAGGGGATAGAGCGGCGACGGAATTGATCCGTTCCTGGGGACGGCGGTACGATTTCCAAGAACTCTCGCCGGAATGATTAGGGAAAGAAAGGGTTGGCCCAAGCTGACCGGATACGTCAGCTCGCCGGCACCTTCGGGGCGGCCGCCCCACCGGACTTCATGGAACCCCAAAGGGGGGTGCTGAACTCGGCGATGCGCGCCCATGTCGGGAACCGCCGCTCGATGTAGTAGTCAAGAGTGTAGGGGTTGGGCCCGACGGCAGCGCTGAGTGCGATCATCCCCACCAACGCGATGGCATAGATGAGCCCCGTCCCGACATCGGTCGTTCCCGATCCGGAAATGGGGAAGACCTCGCCGAATCCCTCGGGAATAGACCAGATCATAAGGGCGAGGATGATTCCGCCCACGTACGCGAACTTGCGCATGAACCCGAAGATCAGCGCAAGGCCGATCAGGAGTTCGAACGTGCCTACTGTGTAGACAAGGCCGGTGGGGTTGTTGGACGCTTGAGTCGCCCAAAATGAGAACCAGCCCGAGAGCCAGGATGGATTGGCGCCCTGCGCCTTCTGGATATCGCTGACAATTACCGGGGGGCTCCCGGTGTTGTATCCCGAGGCGAACTTCAGATACCCATCGATGGCGAGGGCGATTCCCAGCAACGCGCTGAAACTCGTCCAGACACCCGTGGAGTGACGGGCCCACCAGCTGGCGGTACGTTCCCTCGCGACTTCAGGCCCCATGTCAATACCTTCGGGCCGCGTGCCCGGGCGCGGTAATAAACGTTGTGAATAGAGACGAATAGACCTACAATGGAGGGGCCCTGGCCCGAGCGGCCGACGTCTACCCGACGGCCCCGGCCATCTCCATCTGGATGAGACGGTTCAGCTCGAGGGCGTAGTCGACGGGGAGCTCCTTCGAGAACTCCGCCAAGAATCCCATCAGAATGAGGTGGATCGCGTCCGACTCGTTCAGGCCCCGGCTCATCAGGTAGAAGATCTGCTCCTCCCCGATCTTCCCGACAACGGCCTCGTGGGTGATCGTCGCGTCCTCTTCGTGGATCTCGTTGTACGGGTAGGTGTCCGAGCGGCCCCGCTCGTCCGGAAGGAGCGCGTCGCAGCGGACCGCCGCCTTGACGCCCGTCGCACCGGGTGCGACGTGGAGAAGGCCCCGGTAGCTCGTCTGGCCGCCGCGGATGGCGATCGACTTCGCGACGATCTTGCTCGAGGTGTCCGGCGCCGAGTGGACCGCCTTCGCCCCCGAATCGATGATCTGGCCCTCGCTCGCGAACGCGACCGATAGGATGTCGGCGCGCGCTCCGCGGCCGCGCAGGTAGACCGAGGGGTACTTCATCGTCACCTTCGAGCCCATGTTGCCGTCCACCCACTCGACGAGCGAGCCCTCGTACCCGACCGCGCGCTTCGTGACGAGGTTGTAGACGTTCTTGGACCAGTTCTGGACGGTCGTGTAACGGAGCTTCGAGAACGGCTCGGCCACGACCTCGACGACCGCGGCGTGCAGTGAATCGGTCGAGTAGATCGGCGCCGTGCAGCCTTCGATGTAATGGATCTTCGCGCCCTTGTCGGCGATGATGAGCGTTCGCTCGAACTGCCCGACGTTCCGGGCGTTGATCCGGAAGTACGCCTGGAGCGGGATGCCGGCATCGACCCCGGGCGGAACGTAGACGAAGCTCCCGCCCGACCAGACGGCACTGTTGAGCGCCGCGAACTTGTTGTCGTTGTACGGCACGACCTTGCCGAAGTACTTCCTCAGGATGTCCGGGTGCTCCTTCAGCGCGGTGTCCGTGTCGCAGAAGATGACGCCCTTCGCCGCGAGGTCCTCGCGGATCTTGTGATAGACTGTCCCGCTGTCGTACTGCGCGCCAACGCCACCGAAGAACTCACGCTCCGCCTTGGGGATCCCCAGCTTCTCGAACGTGTTCTTGATGTCGGCAGGGAGGTCCTCCCAGCTCCGCTTCGTCTCGCCCTCGAGCATGGGGTTCGCGTAGTAGGTGTAGGAGTCGAAGTCGAGGTCGGAGAGGCTCGGACCCCAGTCCGGCATCGGGCGCTCGACGAAATGGTCGTAGGCACGAAGACGGTAGTCGAGCATCCAGTCCGGCTCGCTCTTGAACCGGGAGATCGCGCGGACAACGTCTCGGCTGAGGCCCTTCGGAATTCGGAGGCGGTACGTCTCGGGATTCTTGAAGTCGTACCGTGTGTAATCGAGAGGGGTGATCTCGGACGCTGTTTGTGCCATGACCAGCTCGGGGAATTACATCACCCCGGTGTATTTAAATAAGAGGTCACCCGCGGGACGACAACCCCCCGCCGGGGGTGGTTTCGCATGCCGGAGGTCGCGTCGTTCCACGGAACGCTTCCGTCGCTATCGATAGCCATCGCGAGGGCGATTCGCGCGGTCACGACGTGGCCGCCCGGCGACCGGACCCCGACAGAACGGCAGAGACCTCTTCGAGGCCGTCGAACATCTGGGTGACCTCGTCCTCGGAATTGTAAATGTATGGGCTCGCGCGGGTAAGAGCGGGGACGCCGAGTCGCTCCATCAACGGTTGCGCGCAGTGATGGCCGGCCCGGACACAGATCCCCCGAGTGTCGAGGAGACTGGCGATGTCGTGAGGGTGGGCTCCTTGGAGGGAGAACGAGACCACGGCCTCGCGGTCCGCTGGGTCCTTCGGCCCGAAGATCCGCATCCTGCCGCCGAACCGCTCGGCGGCGAGCGAGAGCGCCTTCCGCTGCAGGCGGCGCTCGTGGTCGTGGACCTCATCCCAACCCACGTGCTCGAGGTAATCGAGGGCCGCGGAGAGGGCGATCGCTCCCCCGACGTTCGGGGTCCCAGCCTCGAACTTGGCCGGGCTCCCTTGATAGGCGGCGCGGTCCAGGTGCACCTCTCGGATCATCTCTCCCCCGCCCATGTACGGCGGCATCGAGTCGAGGAGCTCGGTCCGGCCCCACAGGACCCCGATCCCCATCGGCCCGAGGACCTTGTGACCGGAGAAGGCCAGGAAGTCGACCCCGAGGGCGCGAACGTCGATCGGCAGGTGAGGCGCCGACTGGGCGGCGTCCAGCAGCACGAGCGCGCCCGTCGCATGAGCGCGGTCGGCGATCTCCCGGACCGGGTTCACCGTTCCCAGGACGTTCGAAACATGGGTGAGGGTCACCACCCTCGGCTTGCGGGCGAGCAGCCGGTCCAGGTCATCGAGGCGGAGGCGCCCGTCGTCGTCCACCCCGACGAACTCGAGCTCGATCCCCGAGTATTCCCGCAGCATGTGCCAGGGAATGATGTTGGAATGGTGTTCCATGACCGTCGAGACGACTCGGTCCCCGCGGGAGAGGAGCTTGCGACCGAGGCTCGTCGCGACGAGATTGATCGCCTCGGTCGTCCCACGGACGAAGACGATGCCCGCCGGGTCCGGCGCATGGAGGAACCGGGCTACGCGTTCTCGGGCCGCCTCGTAGGCGTCCGTGGCCTCGACGCTGAGGGCATACACCCCGCGGTGCACGTTCGCGTTCGTCTCCTCGTAGTACCGCTCCTCCGCGGCGATCACGCTCCGCGGCTTCTGGGAGGTCGCGGCGGAGTCGAGGTAGACGAGCGGCCGGCCATTCGTGGGACGAGAGAGGATCGGGAAGTCTTCCCGGATTCGTGAGACGTCCATCGGTCGCCCGGGGGAAACGCCGAACGCACTTAGGTCGGCGTGTTCGCGATCCCGAGGCGGACCCAGTCGTACCCCTTCGCCTCGAGCTGTTCGGCGAGGTCACGGCCCCCCGAGAGCGCTATCGCGCCGTCCACCATCACGTGGACCCGGTCGGGCTTCAGGTACTTCAAAATGCGCTGATAATGCGTGATGACGAGGATTCCCGCGTCGGGCCGGTGGAGCTTCGCCACCGTCTCCCCGACCGCGCGTACCGCATCGATGTCGAGGCCGGAGTCCGGCTCGTCGAGGATCGCGAAGATCGGGCGTATCGTGGCCATCTGCAGGACCTCGACACGCTTCTTCTCGCCACCGGAGAACCCCTCGTTCAGCGAGCGCTTCAGCAGCGACTCGTCCATCTCAAGGTAGGATAGATGTGTCTTGAGGTCCTTATCGAACTGGGCGGTGTTGGCGGTCTGGGCCGTATGGGTCTGCATATAGGCGGTCCAGAGGAACTTCGACAGTGAGAGGCCCGAGACTTCCTGGGGGTACTGGAACCCCAAAAAAAGGCCGGCTCGCGAGCGCTGGTCGACGCTGAGCTTCAGGAGGTCCTGGCCATCCAGCAGCGCCGATCCCTTCGTAACCTTGTACTTGGGGTGGCCCATGAGAGCGTAGGCAAGCGTGCTCTTTCCCGAACCGTTCGGCCCCATGAGGGCGGTGAGCTCGCCGCTCTTCATCGAGAGGCTGACACCCTTCAGGATCTCCTTCCCAGCGACTTCGGCATGGAGGTCCTCGATGACCAGCGTGCTCGGGCCGCGCAGCGTCTCGTTCGGCATCGACCGCGTACGAGCCGATACCGTTATTTAAGCATGGCGCGGTGTGTAAATCAGAGGGCCGGTCCGAGACCGAGAGCGGGTAGTGACGGGAGCAGAGCAGCTGGAGGGCACGCGCGGACGGATCCTCGAGGAGCTGGCGGTGGCGCCGCGCACGGCGCGCGACCTCGCTGAGAAGCTGGGCATCCAGGAAAGCGCGGCTCGCGGCCACCTCGGCCGCATGCAGGTCCGCGGGCTCGTCACTCCCACGTTCCGTCGCGAGGGTGTCGGGCGACCTCGAAAGCGATTCGCCCTCACGGGCGCCGGGCAGGAGCTTTTCCCGAAGAAGTACGACCTGATTCTCGACACCGTGGTCGACGAGCTACTCGCTCGCGAGGGGGAGAAGTACGTGAGCGCGCTCTTCGCTGACGCCGCGGAGCGCATGGCCCATGAGGTCGCGAAAGAGGTCCCGCGGTCGGGCACGCCGGAACATCGGGCGGAGAACGTCGTCCGCTCGCTCAATCGCCTCGGCTTCCGTTGCACGACCGACCGGGCCCCCGACGGCACGATCCGAATCACTCGAACGAACTGCGTCTTCCGCCACAGCGCGATGTCACACCCGTTCCTCCTGTGCGACGTGTTCGACAAGCACCTCACCGAGGCGCTCCTCGGGCAGGCGGGAGTGGACCTCCTCGATTCGATCGGTCGGGGCGGGATGCGGTGCACCCACCTCATTCAACTGAAGTGAACCCCTCTGCCCGTACCGGCCCTTGCCCCTTCCGAGCTTGCTGCCCAGCATAGCCTCGTGCAAAGGGACTGGAACGTTCCCGAGTTTCCCCGGAAGCCCACGTCGCCCAACCCTGATGTCGCCAAGGGGAATGGCCGGGCGTGGCCGTTTCCCCCGAGCCGCCCTCGTCAAGAACCAGTCACCGCACTCGAAACCGCGTAATTGTAGCCGTGGTCTTGGTCGGGGTGGTGACCCCCGGATTACTTACCGCGATTCCGGTCACCCAGCGGGAGACGTACACGCTTCGAGGTGTGGTCCTCCCCTCCGGCGTCTTGGGATGCAGCCTGAGGCAGCTTGGTTCCCAGTCATTCCCCGCGGGAAGGATGGTCCATTTCTCCTGGACGACGACGCCATCCTCGCACATCTACGTGCATGTCGTTGACAGCTCTACCGGGCGAATCACATGGTACTACGGACCCGGCATCTACGGGTCGGGGAGCTTCAACTCGACTGGAGACGTCTACGAGTTCTCAGTCGACAATTGTGACAGCCATAATGCGTCGGTGACGATTTCTGCGTACTGCGACTTCCAAGCGCCGATGCTCTGATGCCCGGAAAGACGCCCCCGCGCGCTCCTGGCGGTCGGCTAGGGGGTCTTCGTCTTGCGGCGGCGCTTCGGTTTAATTGACGGGGGCTCGTAATCGTCCCGCCGGGCGGCGAGTTCGTACGACGCTTCGCTCGCTCGCTTGAGTGCGCCCCCGTCGCGATCACACTTCGGGTGTGATGGGGCCGGGTCAATGACGTAACCTCCGCCGCAAACCGGGCATTCGTAGTAGGGCATAGGCCTCCCGGCACCGGAGGGACTCCTCGGCTTAAGCAACACCTAACCGTCGCCGCTTTCGGGCGAGCAGGCGAATCGTGGCGGCTCGTTCCTCGCTCCCTCGCTCCCTGATTGCGGTCCCGTCTCTGAACGAACCCCGCGAATGAATCCGTCCGCTCGTGGAGGCGGGTACGCCTCCCCGACTCGGCCGCGCGCGTCCTTCAAGAGGCCTGCGCGGCCCTGCCTAAGCCAACTCTGATATTGCCAAAGAGGCATGACTGAGCGTGGCCGTTCCTCGCGAACCGCCATCGGCAAAACCCGGCCACCGGACTCGAAACCGGGTCATCGTCGTGGCCGTGGGGGCTGTCGTAGTCCTGGTCGCCCTGTTCACGGTCCCGATTACGTATTCCTTCTCCGACAACCTCGGAGTCTCAAACATTCAGGGCGTAGGATTCTCGGGGGTGGAGGGGTCCCGGAACGCGACTTTACCCCTTCCTTCAGGCAGTCACGTATCGGGCACGTTTTCGGAATCCAACGGCCCGCCGACCCTTTTCCAAATCCTGGATTCAAACCAGGGGGCAGTCTATTCCGCCAACGCCACCAGCGGTGCGTTCGGCTTTAAGGCCTCCAGTCCTCCCTACACTCTCTGCGCCGGTTCGGAACCCCCTGGTGAAATTGTCGAGGTATCGGGCACCTATACATCCCCGATCGCGTTCTTCTGAAGGCACCGGTTATAGCGGCCCCCCGCGCCTCTCGGTTGATCGTCCCGCGCGCTGATTGCGGTCCTCCATCGGCCGCGCGCGTCCTCGAGATTGGCTGAGGCTATCGATTAAGCCTCTTCACGAAGCACACGCGTGCCTGACCCTCACCGCTGTAGTTTGAATGAATTGGAGTCCCATCAGCCATGGTCGCGTCCCCGGCCTCAACCTCGAAACCCATTTGTCGATGAAATTGGATAGACCCAGTGTTCACGGGGGAGGTGATGCCCCGGACGTACCGACATCCTTGCTGTCCAGCAGTCTCGAAGAAGCGTTCGTACATCTCGCGTGCCAAACCCCGCCCACGATAAGCCGGGTCAACTCCCACGAGGTGGATGTATGCTTGGTCCGGGTGGGTCGGGGACACGAAGCCCACAAGGAAACCCACGATGCGGTGGGCCGCATCTTCCTCCACCGCCGTGAAGCCGGTGCTCTGGAAGTGTTGGAAAAAGAATCGAGGCATCAGGTCCGCGATCTGTCGTCCTCCCCACCAGTCGTTAACGACCGAGCGGAGGAACGAGTAGTCCTCCTCCCTTAGGTTTCGAATCTGGACGCCGGTCATGACTCGCCCGTCCGGACCTCGGTTCCAAAAGATAACGGTGACGTTCGCTACCCGCCCCTCGGTCCCGCGCGCTGATTGCGGTCATGTCATCGAACGCGCGTGTCCCACTTCAAGGTCGCGGTCACGGGTCGGGTCGTTCGGGGTCGCATCACCACGTTAGGAACGGTGACCTAGAGGAGTAAAAGGCCGTGAAGGCCACGGCGAGGCTCGCTGCGGCGACTGCGAAGGTGACGACCCATCGCGCGACACCCCACCGGAGCACCTTAGCTCCGTCAAGAGGGTCGATGGGAAGAAGGTTGAAAGTCGCGAACAGCGTGTTGATCATCGCAAGGAACAGAAGCGCCTCGCTCGTGAGCCAATCAATGCCGAACGTAGCGAGCGAAGCGCTGTAAAATCCTGCCGCGAAGAGAAGGTTCGAGATTGGCCCGGCAACCGCCACTCTTCCCCAGCCTTGCACATCCGTCGGGTCCATGCCTTCGACGACGGTCGCGCCTGGCGCGGCGAATAGGAAACCGGCTAGGGAAGTGACGAGGGACAGGAAGAGGCCTGTTGGCCAGATTCGGAACTCGGCCCAGTACCCGAGCCGGCGAGCGGCCAGCTTGTGGGCCATCTCGTGCGCGATGAACCCAGTGGACCCGGCGGCAATCGCGAGGAAGAGCCAGAAGAGCGGGACCGGTGCCAGGAGTCCAGCGAGTGTGCCACCTTCGAGGAGTCCTCTACCGCTTAGGATGATCACGAGGTCGGTGGTCAGGACGACGAAGGCAAACGCGATGTGAGCGACTTCGGTCCGCGAGGTAACATGGGGTGTGGTCGAGGTAGAAGCCAGAAGCGAGATACTCGCCTGATTGGGAACTCCGGCGCCCATCGCCCTCCTCCATCTACCGCGCAGGTGGCAGATAAAGCCCGGCGTGGTGACCGACAAACGCTATCGAGATTGAAGCACTACGCGGTTCCGAGCGTCGATGGGGCGTCGGGCCGACATCACGTTCACCGTCGTGTCGCTCGTCGCCGTGGTGTTCCTGCTGACCAATTGGTTCTCCCTCGTCCCGCTCATTGTGCCGCAGACAGTTCAATGGGAGCTTGTCGTGTCGCCGAACTGCAACGGGAACCCGGCCGAGAAGTACGTCCCTGGCGGGGAGGATTTGGTGGTTCAGTATAACACGACTGCCCCATTCGGCTCGCCGGGTGCCGTGTGGATAAACGGGAGCGGTCCGGGTGGGGGGGCGTCGTACTACGTCGAATACGCCGACGGCTGGCAACACCCAAGCGGCGCCCTCATCTTCTCGAACACGATGGGTGGGGAGTACTCATTCACGGCATGCGCTGTCGACGGAGCCCCCGACACACCGGTCTTTTTGAACGGTAGCTACGTGCTCTCTCCCGTCTTCTGACGGGAGCCCGCGGTCTCCTGGTCGCACTCATCGGGGTTGGTCTCGCGCGCTCATCGCGGTCCGCCCTCGACCGCGCGGGTCGCAGATAAAGCCCGCGCGGCCGCTGCCGCCCGCGCGAGCATTATCGCGACACGGCCCGCCTCGCGGCTCACTTCGCCGCTCGGGCGGCCTCCGCGCTCACTACGTGTCGATGACCGCGATGAGCGCGCAGAGCGCCTCCAACGCCGCGAACCCGTTCCCCGACCTGCCCGCGATCCGCGGGAGTCCTGAAGCGACGCTCGGTCGGGCCTCGACCGAGTGTGTCTGGGATACCTGACGGCATTCCGCACGCCGGCTCCCCGAAGACAGCAAGACTAAGGTCTCGCAAGGGTTGGAGGCCTGCATGGGACGACAACGACGTCGACGGATCGGGGCAGCGACAGCTTCAGTGTTCTTCGCTCTCCTGCTGTTGACGTCGTGCCTCCCTGTTTTGGGATTCGTTTCGGCTTCGGGGCACGCATCGCGCCCTAGCATAACTTCACCAGAGGACTCCCACCTTTCTGCGGTTCGGGAATCCGCGGCAGTACGCTCCGTCGTATCAGAGGAATCCGCCGATGCTTCTTCATCCCTCAGGGTGATTGCGTCGGTACCCGTCGCCTCGTATCCGGATTTCGCCACGTACGACAGCAGCAATGGCAACGTCTACGTGACGAACGCCCAAGCTGCCAACGTAAGTGTGATCAGCGGGACTTCAGTCGTGGGAACGGTCCCGGTTGGCGTCGCGCAGAGCAACTCGTTCTATGTGTCGTATGCGACCTACGATAACGCCAACGGCTACGTATACGTGACCAGCTCCGAGTCGGGCAACGTGAGTGTAATCAGCGGGACATCGGTCGTGGGAACGGTGCCGGTCAGCATTCCGTCCAGCCTTGAATTCACGGCCTACGACAGCGGGAACGGCTACATCTACGTGCCCGTCAGTTTAGGCAGCGTGAGTGTAATCAGTGGAACGTCCGTGGTGGGCACGATTCCCATCAGTAGTACTCAGCCACTCTATCCGGTGTATGACAGTGGGAACGGTCACGTCTACATCGTGAACTATTGTTGCGGTACCGTGAGTGTTGTCAGTGGGATGTCCGTCGTAGGCACGATCCCCGTCGGTTTCGAGCCGTACGGTGCGGTGTATGACAGCGGCAACGGGGACGTCTACGTGACGAACCTCGGCCCGGGCACCGTGAGCGTGATCAGCGGGACCGCGGTGGTGGGCACGGTCACCGTCGGCTCCTCCCCAGGCGAAGCGATGTATGACAGCGGGAACGGCTACGTCTACGTCGCGAACTTCAACTCGAACAACGTCAGTGTCATCAGCGGGACGTCGGTGGTGGCCACTGTATCCGTCGGGTTCGGACCAAGCGCCGCGACGTACGACAGCGGGAACGGCTACGTCTATGTGCCGAACTACGGTTCGTCCAACGTGAGCGTGATCGAGTCAAATTCCTCCTCAAGCTCCGGGCCAGCGTCCTCGAGTGCCGGGCTACCATCGTGGGCCTACGTGATCATCGGGGTCGCGATCGCGGGCGTCGCGGTCGGCGTGGTAATCGGCGTGATGCGACACCGCCGGCAGCCCCTGATCCCCGTATCCCCCACTCCGCCACCTCCGACGGGACTGTAAGCGGCAGCCGGCGGGTCCCGTCCAGCCTCTGGACTCGCGCGCTCATCGCGGTCCCGTCTCTGAACGAACCCCGCGAATTCGTCCGCTCGTGGAGGCGGGTAGGCCTCCCCGACTCGGCCACGCGCGGCGTTCATGAAACGTGGGCGACCTCGTTACGCCAACTCTGATATCGCCAAAAAGCCATGACCGGGCGTGATTGGCCTCGTCGGTCAACGGCCGAGTGGCGTCGGAGCGTACACCGGCGCAGACAGGCCCCCCGTCCAGGTGGATGACGGGTGGCTCCCTCCGGTCGAGGACAACCCACCGCCTCCGCCCCCGCCGAAACCCAACCATCGACGCCGATTCGCCGTCATCGTCCTCGTCGTCGCGATTGCGGTGGCACTGGTCGTGTTGGTGGTCGTTCCTCTTCCGCATCCGTTCTCCGAGAGTTTCGTGGGCCGTTCAAGCGCGATGAGCCCACCGAGCGGGAGTCGCGTGACCGGGTCCTGGGAGAACGCCGATTTTTACGTCGTGACGTTCATCATCGTCCTGAACCTGACCTCGGGCCAGGCGGCGTACTGGTCGAACGGAAGCAGTGGCTCCTTCAGTTTCACCGCGACGGGTTCGCCGCTGATCTTCGAGCAAGCACCGAACCCCGGATCGGAGCCCGTACCGATTCAGGTAACTGGGAACATCTGGTACACCGTCCTCTAACAAGATCGCAGGGGCGGCCCCGAGCTTCCCGGGGGGGGAAGTGGACGGTTGCTTCTTGTCCCGCGCACTGAATGCGGTCCCGTCCCTGGACGAGCCCGGCGAATTTGTCCGCTCGTGGAGGCGGGTAAGCCTGGCCAGCTCGGCCGCCCGAGTACTTCGTGAAGCCTGCGCGGCGCTGTGTCAGCCAATCCTGATATCGGGCAAATGGCATCACCTCGTGTGGTGACCTCGGCCGAACCCCCCTCGTCACGACCCAGCCATCGCACTCGAAACCGCGTCATCGTCGTGGTAGTGGTAGTCGTCGCCGTCGTCGTCGCACTGTTCACCGTTCCCATAACGAGTTCATTTTCCGGACAAATCTACCCTGCCGAGGTCGTGCCCTATCTTCCAGAAGTGGTCCTCAATCCGCCCGACGGTAGCCACGTCTGGGGAACCTTCTCGGTCAACGGAACATCGGCCGTGGGTTTCGAAATATGGAGCTGGGACCTCAACGTGATCTACGCGGTCAACGACACCCACGGTTCGTTCAGCTTCACAGCCTCGGACCCTCCGTACACATTCTGGGCCTACGAACTCCCTTCGGAAGTCGTGTCGGTGTCGGGTCACTACAGTTCTCCCATCCTCTACTTCTGACGAACCAGGGCGGAGCAGACGACGCGGGCCCGTGCCCGGAGAGCCGAAGGGAGGGGGTTCGGTTCGGCGGACCACCGAGCGGGTCTTTCAGCGGGGGGGCCCTCGTTCGTGAGATGAGGGACGTCCCCCGAATCACGGTTCAGTGACCTTCGGACCGACCCTGCTGTCGCGAGCCCGGGCGTTCTCGTGGAGCTATCGGAGAAGGTAAGAACGTCGACGCGAAGGGCGCACGATGCCCAAAGCCACCGTCCGTGTCCCCGCTGCGCTTCGCACGTTCGTCGGCGGAGCCTCCGAGCTTGTGCTCGAGGGGTCTACCGTCGGCGAAGTGATTCGTGCGCTCTCCGCGGCGAACCCGGCGCTTCACCCCCACCTCTTCACCTCGGGGGGACGCCTCCGTAGGCCTATCACGGTCTATCTCAACGAACACGACATCCGCTCTCTCGATCGAGAGGCGACTCGCCTTCGGGAAGGCGATGTGGTATCGGTCGTCTGGGCGGGCGCCGAGGCCGATCCCATCTCGCGTTCGAAACCCGCTCGACGCCCCTCCCGCTCGAAGGCCCCCGCGGAAGAGCCGTTTCCGCGCGACGAGTTGAGCCGATACAGTCGTCACCTGTTACTTCCCGAGGTCGGCCTCGTAGGCCAGAGGAAGCTGCGGAAAGCGAAGGTCCTGGTCGCCGGGATGGGAGGCCTGGGAACCCCGGTCGCGCTCTATCTCGCGGCGGCCGGCGTCGGCGAACTCGGCCTCGTAGATTTCGACACGGTCGACCTATCGAACCTCCAGCGCCAGGTGCTCTACACCACCTCCGACGTCGGTCGCCCCAAGGTCGCCGCGGCGAAAGAGCGGATCGAGGCGCTCAACCCGGGCACGCGGGTCGTGGCCTACCCAACGCGCCTGACCTCCGAGAACGCGTTCGACATTTTGCGACCCTTCGACGTGATCGTGGACGGGACGGACAATTTCCCGACCCGATACCTGCTCAACGACGCGGCCGTTCTCCTCGGGAAGCCGTGCGTCTACGGCTCAGTGTACCGCTTCGAGGGGCAGCTGAGCGTCTTCGATGCGAGGCGTGGGCCGTGCTATCGATGCCTTTTCACGGAGCCGCCGTCCCCGGACCTCGCCCCCTCGTGTGCTGAGGCGGGCGTGCTCGGAGTCCTGCCCGGACTTATCGGGCTCATGCAGGCGACAGAGACGGTGAAGCTCGTCCTCGAGCGAGGGAATCCGATGGTGGGGCGGCTCCTGCTCTTCGACGCGCTCCGTCTCGAGTTCCGCGAAGTCACGGTCGGCAAGAACCCCCGCTGCGTGCTCTGCTCCTCCCATGCGACCCAGAAGGGGCTGATCGATTACCCGTCCTTCTGCGGGGTCCCCGCCCCGGGCGCGGAGCCCTTCGAAGGAACCGTCCCGGAGGTCGAGGCGGATCTCCTCGCCGCCGAGCTGGCCTCGGCCAAACCACCGTTCCTCGTCGACGTCCGCGAGCCGTTCGAATGGGAGATCGCACACCTCCCCCGTGCCCACCTCATCCCGAAAGGGCAGGTCGCCGATCGCGTTGACGAGCTCACTCATGCCGCGAAGCTCGTCCTCTACTGCCGGACCGGGATCCGGTCCGCTGAGTCGGCCCGACTGTTGCTCGAGCTCGGGTTCCGGAACGTCCGGACGCTCCGGGGAGGGATCCATGCCTGGGCCCAGCGCGTCGACCCGTCAATCCCGCTGTACTGACGGCTGACGCACCGACGGACGGGTCACTTCACTGCTTCGGGGGAAGGCCCTCGGGGGTCGCCCACATCGACGGCGAGCCGACCGGTGTAGGAGCGGACCCGACGCGATAGCTCCCGCGCGAACTCCTCCATGTCGACCGGGCTGATGTAGATCGGTACACCGTCCGGGGTCACGAGGATCCCGCGGGCCGGGTCCGTGTAGATGGCGTCAAAGTGACCGATGACGGGGCTCCACATCCGGCCCCTCCACCCCCACGAGCCGATGAAGCCCGTGGGACCGAGGTCGCGCATGCTCGAGTATTCGATCTGGTGGACCTCCTCTAGCCGGACCCGTCGGTTCCCGAACAGGCGCCACGCCCTCAGGTGCGTGTCGTCGATCGTGTAGAAAGTCGATAGGTACCGGATGAGGAAGAAGATGAAGAACAGAATGATGACGTCAAACGCCCAGCCGGCGCGAAGCCCGGCGCTCGGGAGAACGAGGAAGAGCACCAGGATGAGGAAGACGTACACGCCCACGACGCTGTAGGAGAGCTTGCCTCGCTTGCGGTAGACCCCGCGCGAATCGACGCGAGGGAGCGGGGCGGCCGGCTTCCCGGCATCAGGCTGCGGCTTCGTAGTAGTACTCCCCCTTCGCCCGCTGCTCCCGGTCGAGCACGGACCCTTCCCGGTTGATGCGAGGTCTTAGCGTCTCCGCGTCCCGGCGGAACGTGATGTCCACCGTCTTGAGCAGGCGGTTCATTCCCTCGCGCATCGGGAACGGGCCGTCCCCTCGGCCCTGCGAGCCGTCGGGTGCGTCGAACCGGAAGGTCATGAGCGCGTCGCACGCCAGGTCCAGGAAGTAGACGTCGTGGTCGACGACGAGGGCGCTCACGGCCTGCCGTTCGACCTGACGACGTAGGAGCCGGGCCATCGACATCCGCTCGTCAGAGTCGAGATACGCCGACGGTTCGTCGAGCAGGTAGAGCGTGGCGGGTCGCGCGAGCGCGAGCGCGACCGCGGCCCGCTGGAGCTCCCCTCCGGAGAGGTCGGGGAGCGCGACGTCCAGCACCTCGTCCAGGTGGAGGCCGGGGATCAGCTCGCGCTCGAACAGCTTGTCGTCGAACGACGGGTCCCCCGCGAGCGCGTTCGCGCGCTCGCGCAGGCTCGCCGGTTGCGACGCCTTCAGGTATTGGGGCTTGTAGCTGACGGTGACTCCCGCGGGAGGGGTCCCGTTGGTGGGGGTTTCCACGCCCGCGAGCATGCGCACGAACGTCGTCTTACCGGTCGCGTTCGGACCGACGACCCCGACGGTCTCGCCCTTCGCGAGGGCCCCGGAACCGACCGAGAGCCGGAACTTGGGGAACTGCTTCTCGAGCTCGGGGAACTCGACGAGGAGGTTCTGGCGGACGGTTGGCTTCGGCGGGTGCGCGACGAAGCGCACCGCTTCGGTCCGGAAGCGGACGTTCTCGTCCTTCAGGTACCCGGTGAGGTAGGTGTTGATCGCCGACCGCATGGGGATCGGGTGGCTGATCACTCCGAACGCCGCCGACTCCCCGTACAAGAGGTGGGCCTGGTCTGCGAGATAGTCGAGTAGGCCGAGGTCGTGCTCGACGACGAGGACGCTCTTCGTCTCCCCCAGACGGCGGAGCCGTCGGGCGACCTCCAGGCGATGGACGATGTCGAGGTAGCTCGACGGCTCGTCGATGAGGTAGAGGTCGGCGTCCGTCGCGAGCGTTCGGGCGATCGCGGCAAGCTGGAGCTCTCCGCCCGAGAGCTCCCCGAGACGTCGGTCTCCGCGGCCTCCGAGCCCGACCTCCTCCAGGGTCGCGGCGGCCCGTCCCCCACCCTGCTGGACGAATTCGAGGGCAGTCACGGACTCGTCCGCCAGACGGTCCACGTACTGCGGCTTGACCACGCTGCGGAGCTCCCCCTTCGCGACCCGCTCGAAATGGGCGTGGAGCGCGGTCCCCCGGTAGTGCGCGAGGACCTTCGACCAGTCCCCGGGATGTTCGTAATCTCCCAGGTTCGGAACTTCGGTCCCGGCAAGCAGCCGGATCGCCGTCGATTTGCCCGTCCCGTTCGGGCCGAGGAGGCCGGTGATCCCCCGAACGGGCGGCATGGGCAGCCGGTAGAGTCGGAACCCGTTGTAGCCGAACCGGTGGACGATCTCCGACTCGTTCGCTTCCGGGGTGTTCAGGATCTTGATCGCATCGAACGGGCACTTGTGCACGCAGATCCCGCAGCCGATGCAGAGGCTCTCCGAGATGATCGGCCGCGAATCCGGCCCTTCGATGATGCACTCCTGGCCCATCCGGACCGGGGGGCAGTACGCCTGGCATTCCCACTGGCATTCCTTCGGGTGGCACCGGTCCTGGAGGAGGATCGCGATCCGCGCCATGAACGACCCTCTAGGCCTCCCGCACGTCCTCGGCGACGGCGCCGTCGCGCATCGTGATGTGACGCTCGGCCCGGCGCGCCACGTCCGGGTTGTGGGTCACGATCACAAGGGAGGCGCTCCGGTCCCGGCGGACGCGCTCCAGCAGCGAAAGGATCGCCTGGGTGTTCCCCGAGTCGAGCTCGCCGGTCGGCTCGTCCGCGAGGAGGAGGCCCGGTCGGTTGGCGAGGGCCCGAGCGACGGCGACGCGTTGCTCCTCCCCGCCCGATAGCTGGTGGGGGAACGCCCTCTCCCGCCCGTGAAGCCCGACCTCCTCGAGCAGCTGCGCAGCGCGGCGTGTCCGCTCAGCGCGGGGCACGCGCAGCGCGCGCATGGGAAGCTCGACGTTCTCTCGTGCTGTCAAGGTGGGAAGGAGGTAGAACCGCTGAAAGATGAACCCGACGCCCTCGAGGCGGAGGCGGGCTCGGGCCCGGTCGGCCTTCTCGCCGACCGACGCTCCGTCCCAGCGGACCTCGCCGGAGGTCGGACTGTCCAAGAGCCCGAGCAGGTTGAGCAGCGTCGTCTTTCCGCAACCGCTCGGCCCCGCCACCGACAGGAACTCTCCCGGGGGGATCGTGAGGTCGATGCCGCGCAGCGCCCGGACCTCCTCGGCGGTGCCTCCCCCGTATGTGCGCACGACCCCGGACAGCTCGATCGAGGGAGCGGTCGTGTCGGTCACCGGAGCGCCTCCGATATCGGCATTCGGAGCGCGGCGCGGGTCGCGACCGCGCCGGCGAGCAGAGAAAGCGCAACGACCCCCGCGACCAGCTCCCCGAGGATCGCCGGGTCGAACACCGCGAGCTGGGCGGCCTCTTGGACGGCCGAGGTGGCCCAGGCCGCGAGGCCCTCGACCATCAGGTACCCTCCGATGACCCCCGCGGCGGCCCCGGCCAGTGCGAGGGTCGCGCCGCTCCAGACGATCTCGCCGGCGATCGACCGACCCGAAACTCCGAGCGCTCGACGGATCCCGATCGACCGACGGTCCGCCTCCACGCGACGCAACAGGACAAGGGCGAGGAAAAGCAGTCCGACGGTGAGGCCCACGGAGGAGAGGGCCAGGTAGAACCCCGTCAGCACCCCGCTCGCGGATTGGAGCTGCTGGGCCTCTTGCGTCAACGAGCTGACCCCGTAGTACGGGAAGAGCGCCTGGACCTGGTCACGGAGGTGCTCGAGCGCGCTGGGGTTGGCGGCGATGGAGCCTGTCACGGCGACCTGGATCGTGTCAGCCGCGTCCGGTGCGACGGCGGCCTCTCCGGCGAAGCCGGTCATCGTCTGGAGGTCGGAAAGCGGAACGATCACGGCGAACGCCCCGGTCGGCCCGAGAACGGTGGGGGGAACGCCGAACGTTCCCGTCACGTTGTATGTCGTCCCGGACGTGCTGTTCGCGACCGGGCTGAGGATGAGCCGCGCGCCGACCGACACCTTGTGTGCCGCGGCATATGGGGTCGACACGATCACGTCGTAGGTCGCCGCGCCGGAGTAGGTCCCGTGAGCGAAGTGGACCGAGTCGGTGGGGTCGCCGAGGGGAAGTGTAGAAGGGAAAAGCCCGGACTCGGTCGGGCCTAGGGTCGGGGTGAACTGGTCCGGGATCACGCCCTCGGCGAGGACCGGAGAGGGCGCCCCCGATGCGCTGGTGAAGGCGTCGAGCGTCACGCTGAGAACCGGGGACGCGGCGGTCACTCCCCCGATCGAGAGGATCTGGTCCGTGTAGCTGTGTGCGTGGGTAATCCCGTGGACCCCCGCGGCGCTGACAACGATCTGGTATCCCGCGTTCTGGAGGTTCGCGAGCTCATGCGCGGAGACTCCTCCCCCTACGCTGATGAGAACGACGGGTAGGGCCACCGCGGTCGCGATCGCCGCGACCGCGAGCACCAGCTGGAGCCGCGAATGCCGCAGGGAGCCTCCTCGTCCCCAGCGCATCACGGCGCTCGGAGCTCCTCCGCGACGGGCAGCTGCATCGCTCGGGCGGCGGGAGCGATCGCGGCGAGGAGGCCCACCGCAAGTACGAGAACGAGGCCGTCGAACAGGACCCCGAGGTCGAACGACACGAACGAGAACGAGGATGGTAATCCCGCGAGCAGGTTCCGCAGATAGAGGTTGAGGCCGTAGGCGCTAACGTAGGCGAGCGGAAGGCCGACGGCGAGGCCGAAGAGCGAGAGCAGGAGCGCCTCCTCCACGACCATCGAACCGACCGACGGACGGGAGTGGCCGATCGCCCGAAGGAGGGCGAGCTCCCGCGACCGGTCGTCGACCGACATCTGGAGGACGGTCGTGGCAAAGAGGGCCGCCACGACGACACCGATGACCCCGATGAGCTCACCGAAGGTCCGGTAAAGGTTCACGACATGCTGGATCGCTCCGAGGATGTCCGCGAGCGTGAACACCGTCAGCTGAGGGAAGGCGGCCTCGAGCTGGCTCTGGTCCGTGGTGACGGACGTCGGGTCGGTGAGGTGGATGAGGATGAGCGACGCGTAGTCGGTGGTCGCGGACGCGCTCCCGAGGATCTCCTGGAGCTCGGAGAGGTAGACGAACCCGAGCAGGGCGGATGGGATCAGCCAGAAGGGGCCCGATATGCCGACGACCCGGAACGGAGTCGCGTTCGCGTACCAGCCCTCGAGCGCGGACTCCGAGGGGGGCTGCGCCGCCCCCAGCCAGACGAGCTCTCCGACCCGCACGTGAAGGACGGTCGCGAGTCCCTGGTCGATGACGATTTCATGCGTTGGGGTGCCGTTGTAGGCTCCGCCCGCATAGTACGGGTCGCCAGCCCCCGTAAACCCGGTCCCGTTGTAGAGGTCCGGTGTCTGGATGCCGAAGTTATCGGACGGGATCCAGCCCACCGTGCCTGATTGGGTCGGTCCCCAACCCGAGGGCACCGTGCTTTGGTTCGCCGCCGCCCAGAGCGATGCGTTCCCGAAAACGAGGTCGCTGACCAGCCATGGGCTTGCCGTGGCGATGTTCGGGTCGACCGACGGCATCTGGGTCGCGAGCGAGTGCGCGCCCGCGATCGGGGGGAACTGGCCGGAGAGGATCGTCGTGTTGTCACTGGCGGCGACCAGGTCGACCCCGCTTTCCGTCGCGAGGGTGGTCGCGCTCGTCTGTACCCCGGCCGATATTGCCAGGAGGAGCACGACTAGCCCGACCGCGAGCCCGATCCCGAGGGACGTCATCGCGGAGCGGCCCGGCCGCCGACGGATGGCGTCGAGGGCGTAGAGCACGGTCGCCCCAGGCCCCCCTAGTGCCCGACCGACCGACGGAGCTCGCCGAACGTGACCTGGTGGGAGGCCTCGACGTTGTACTTGTGGATCGACTCCTCGCTGACGGTGCTCGCGCGGACCCGAGTTGCATCCGGGACCGCGGGGAACCGGCTCGGCAGGTTCGCGAGCAGGTCGCGCAGGACGTCCTCCACGAACTTCGGGTTCCGGTGGGCGGCGAGCACGACCTGCGCCTCGTCGCCTCGCTTCAGGATCGCGTACGTTGGGCTCGACTGGGCCGCCTCGATCGCGGCGATCAGGTCGTCCGCCTCGACCTCGGTCGCGTCGGGAAGCTCGAACACGAGGCGGGTGCGGTTGCGCTGGTTGTGCGTGATCATCGGGAGGTCCTTCAGCTCCGGCCGCGCGAGCAGGGGGAACTCCGCCGTAAGCTGGCCACGGCAGGTCTCCATCGCGCATGGACATGCGGTCATGCCCACTGCTTCCGCCCCGACGGCCCGAGCCAGCGTCACCGACCCATCGACCTGGCGGGAGGCTCGCGCATCGGCGATCAGCGTGTAGTCCTCGAAGCTCCGCTTCTCCTCGGTGATCCCGCGCCTCAGGAAGTACTCGGCTGACGCCTCCACCGAGGCCTCGGTCGCGTACGGGTGACGGACCAGGAGCTCGCGGGCGATGACAGAGCAGGCCGACTCCAAGCTCTCGACGGGCCGGGTGACGGTCTCGTCCACGACCTCCGCGAGGATCTCTGCGTTCCGGGAGAGGTCGGACCCTTTCCGCTCCGACGGAAGGTCCACCGCCACATGGAATTCGACAGCGAGTGTGTGGGTTCCTTCCCGCCGTTCCACGGTCAGTGGCTTCCGGATCCCCGAGATCCCCACCGACCGGAGCCGTAGGCGACCCTGCTCGGGAGACATCGCATGGATGTCGCGCATCGACGACCTACCGGCGGTTCGCTTAAACGAGTTTCCGGGGAGTCACCTTAGGGTTACTCGGGCCTCGCGCACCCTTATAGGCCTCCGCCCCGTGGAAGGGGGGATGAGCGACTCCGCCCCGACTCCCTCGCCCGTGCCGTCGACCCCGTTCGCCCCCGCGACCGAAGGACCGTATGCGCAGCGGGAACAGCTGATCACGGAAAACCTGAAGCAGATCTTCGACCCCGAGATTCCGATGAACATCGTCGACCTCGGGCTCATCTACGGGTTCGAGTGGACCGACGACACGGTGAAACTCAAGATGACCCTGACCGCGGTCGGCTGCCCAGTAGCCGGAATCCTCGCCGAAGAGGTCAAGCTGGCGGTCGAGAAGGTCCCGAACGTCAAGGCCGCCACCGTCGAGATGATCTGGGATCCCCCGTGGAGCCCGGAGCGGATGAGCCCGTTCGCGAAACGGCAGTTCGGCTACGAGTAAGCGCGCCGGCGTGCGGCTCGGTGGACGATGCCTTCTCCCTCTCGCGTGACGGTTCGCCCCGCTCGGTGGGGCGACTTCGACGACCTGCGCGAGTCCTATTTCCACCTGTACGACGAGCGCGCCGCCGGAGAGCGGATCGGGATCACGCTGTTCGCCGAACGTCCGACGCTGGCGGACGAGGTAGGCTGGTTCTCGGGCCACTTCCGTCGGATGCTCGCCGGGGATGAGATCTTCCTCGTCGCGGAGGTCGACGGACACGCCGTGGGCAGCTGCACGATCGGCGGGGTCGGTGAAGGCCCGGGGTCGGAGGTCTCCCACGTGGGTGAACTCGGACTCCTCGTTCACCATGACCACCGCGGAAAAGGCGTCGGGACAGCGCTCCTCGAGAAGGCGCTCGAGGAGGCTCGGTTGAAGTGGGAGGTCATCTTCCTGACCGTGTTCTCGATCAACGAAACGGCCCAACGGCTGTACCGTAGGTTCGGATTCTCCGTATGCGGCCACCTCCCCCGCAATGTCAAGCGAGGAGGTCGGTACTTCGACGAAGAGCGGATGGTCCTGGACTTCTCGCAGACCCCGAAAACGACGGGGGCGAACGGTTAAGGACGCGAGTCATTCAGCGGCACCGATGGCCGCGACCCGGGAGTGGCGACAGGAGCTCGAGACCGAGCGCACGATGAAGGACGGGTTCATGGCTCAGGACCCTGAGTCCCCCTTCGTGGTCGGACGGGTGCCATTCCACGAGCTCCGGTACTTTCCGCCGGACCCGAAGTATCGCGTGCGGGCGACATTGAAGCGCGAACCGAGCCCCGAGGAGGCGTACCTGCGGACGAACCGGGACAACCAGGCGGTGATGCGTTACATCGGGGACCTGACATTCTCCCTCGGAGGCGAGGTCCTCCACCTCCGGGTCTACCACGCAGGAGAGGGCGTCGGAACCTCCGTCTTCGTCCCGTTCCGCGACCTCACGAGCGGCGGAGACAGCTACGGCGCCGGTCGCTACATCACCCTCGAGCTGAACGAGGCCGACGAATACGAGGTCGACTTCAACCGGGCGTTCAACCCGTACTGCGCCTACACGGACGACTTCGAGTGTGCCTTTCCCCCTTCGGAAAACGACCTTCCGGTCACGGTCCGGGCGGGAGAGAAAGCGTGGGCCGTTGACCGGAACCCGAAGGGTACCTCGGGAGCGGTCCGAGCGCGGGCTCGGCGCCCCCCCGCCCAGCCGCGGACCCAACCCTCCCACCGGGTGCGAGGCTCGGCGCGACGGTCTACGGGAGGGAAAACGCCCCAAGGATCCCGTAGATAACGAACTGGACGCCGACCGCAGCGAGCAAGAGCCCGAGCACCCGGGTCATCGCCATGATCCCGGTCTTTCCGAGGTACCGGAAGAGCTTCTGTCCGTATTTCAAGATGAAGAACGTCGCGGTGGTCGTGACCGCGATCGCGAGGAACGCCGCGGCCACCATGAAGGGGTCGTTGCCGGCGCTTCCCTCGTAGATCATGACCGTGGAGATCGCCCCCGGGCCGGCGAGGAGGGGGATTCCCAGGGGAACCACCGAGATCTCATCCCGACGGGCGATCGCCTCCTCGCGATCCTCGTCGGTGAGCTTCGTTCGCGTGACCTCGCCGTGCAACATGTCGTAGGCGACGATGAACAGAATGATCCCGCCCGCGATCTCGAACGCCGCGAGGGTGAGTCCGAAAGCGGCGAACAGGAACCGGCCTACCAGGGCGAACAGTCCGAGGACCGAACCGAGCACGATCACCGCGCGCCGCCGGACGATCGCCCGGTCGGCCTCGCTGAACCCTTCCGTTAGCGAGACAAAGAATGGGAGGGCCCCGAATGGGTCGACCAGGGCAAAGACGGTAACGAAGACCGCCGCGTAGGCCAGGAATGCCGTCACTCGTCTCCCCCGGCCGGTGGGAGGCACCGGGGGCTTTCAATTCTCCGTCGAGACCGCAGGAGCGAACCGCTCCGCCCTCACGGCCGGCGGCCGGCGTGAGAGCTCGAGGTACGCGCCTTCGCGGGTGGGCGCGGGGCGGAATGGCGCCTCCGGGAGGCTTTCCGTACCGACCGGCCCCGCCCCCGGCCACCGGCTCCCACGGTGGCCATCGGTCCCACGTCCCGGGCCTTCAGTCGCAGCACGATCGGCTCCTTCTGCGGGTTCGCGACAAGCAGGACGTACTCTCCCGGTGCCTGGGGGTCGAAGTAGATCCGGGCCTTCCCGGCGAGGCGCACCCGCTGTACGAACGGGCCGTCCTTGTGCCCGATCAACAGGACGAACGACCGGCCCGGCCGGGGATTGTCGAGCTCCACATCGATCTCGCACGCGGGCGAGACCAGCCGCATCTCCACCTTGATGGTCGAGAGCGGGTCGAGGACGAGGAACCTCGGAAGGTCGGCGAGCGCAACGGCCACGCCGTCCCGAGGACACCCTCACGGAAAGCGTTGCCCGGCGGCGACGGTCGGGAAAGCGCGAGGTTAAATCGGTCGGAAAATTCCGCCGCGCGATGGCAGCGAAGCGGACGGCACAGGCAGTCTGGGAACACGACCTGGTCCATGGTCACGGGACCGTCAAAGGCACGAGCGGCGCGTTCGGCGAGATGGCGGTGTCCTGGGCGGCTCGGACGGAAGCCCCCGGGGGGAAAACGAGCCCCGAGGAACTCCTCGCGGCCGCGCACGCATCCTGCTTCTGCATGGCGCTCTCCGCCGGCCTCGGTCGGATGGAGAAGCCCCCCGAGCGCCTGACCGTGTCCGCGACCGCGACGTTCGACAAGGTCGGAGATGCGTGGAAGGTGACGACGATGGAGCTGGATGTCACCGGGAAGGTCCCCAGTATAACCGCGGCCGAGTTCCAGCAGGCGGCGCAGGCGGCCGGTCAGGGGTGCCCCATCTCGAACGCTCTCAAGGGGAACGTCACGATCTCGGTGCACGCGAAGCTCGCATAGGTTGGCGGGTCGACAGAGGGACGTTCCGTTCAACCGGGCCCGAAGTCCGACAGCTGTCGCTGGACCCGTTTCGGCAGCTCGCCGGGAGCGCTGGTTACCGGCGGGCCGGCTTCCGGGGAGGCTCCCTCCTCATCAGACCCTTCGCCGGGCGGTAGCCCGGCCTGTCCCCCGAGCAGTTCGGTGACCACCCGAGCATCCGGTTCGGTTCCAAGGAGGAAGGCGACCTCCTCCGGGGTGAGCTCGAGCTCGCGGGAGATCTCCGCCGCCCTGCGTCGAAGCTCCGCCCGGCTTCCCCGCCCGGTGGCCGCGGCGAAGACCCGTTCGAGGAACGGCAGGACGATCTCGCGGCTCTTCGCCGTGGACAGGTGGAAGCGATGCCCGGCCTTCTTCGCCAGCGATTCTCGGGTGGCGCGCAAGCTGCGGGAGCGTCCCATCTCGCCGAGGAACTGGGGGAACGACACACCCGCCCCACTCCCCTGGCCCGGTCCATCGTGAAGGGCCAGGGAGACCCCTCCGGTCATGAGCTCCGACGCGTAGCTCCATAGCCCGTAGACCCGGGCCCGCCGGGCGCGGGCCAGGAACTGATCCGCCACGGCGAGGACCCGAAACGACGCGTCGCGGTGGCCTGCATCGGGCGCGAATCCCGGGAGGTTCTCCTCGATCCACGGCAAGAGGTCGTCGGGAGTAGCGTCGAGGCGATCCTGGATCTCCACCGACCGGTAGTACCGAGGGTTCGTCAGTGCCTCTTCGGTAAGCGCCACGAAGTCCGCGGCAAGGTCTCGGAACCCGAGGACGGAGAGTTGCCACGGCCCCGGCGCGAGGGGCGCGATCGCGTCGAGGTCGTTCAGCGCGGCCCGCACGTCCCCATGGGACCGCTTTACGATCGATTCGAGAGCTCCGGGGTGCAGAAGGATCCCCTCGTTCCGAGCGACGCGCTGTACGAACGCCGCGAGCTCGGCTTCGCGCACTGGGTAGAAGCGGATCCGTACGACTCCGGTCCGGAACACCGAAGAATAGCGGGTCAACGTGCGGTCGTCGTTGACAGTGAGCACGATCGGCTGGCGCGTTGACCGGGCGAGCCGCGTGATCGCGCCGAGGCCCCCGTGGTCGGAAAGGTCGGTTGACCGGCCGGACGACTTCCAATCATCGATGTCCTTCCGCGCAGCGGGGAGGCGTGCCCAACCCGCGTTTCCGGGAGAACGTGGGACGGCGGTCCAGTCCTCGAACGCGCGGGGTTTCGCCTTCGGAAGGAGGCCCCAGGCCGTGTTGAGCGCACCGATCGTCCCGTAGCGCCCCCGCAAGAAATCGGCGAGGGCCGAAGGGGTCGGTCGGGCGCGAGCGGTCTCGGTGAGTCGCCCGGTAAGGCAATCCGCCTCGTCCAGCAGGATGAGGGCGTGCCGCGCTCGCTTTCCCGTGACCGTTGCGTCCAGGGTGTGGCTCACGGATGCTCGCCCGGCGACCTGCTCGACCGCGGCCTCATTGCGAGCGTCGGAGGCGTTCATCTCCACCAGGGTCCACCCCAGCTCGGCCGCGAGGGCAAGGGCGGCCGTCGTCTTGCCGACCCCCGGGGGCCCAGAAAGCACGGCCGCGCGCCGGCTCGGGATCTGACCCTCCTGCCACTGCATCGCCCAAGCCCGAAGCTCGTAGCGGGCCCTCGGGTTCCCGACGATGTCGTCAAGACGGGAAGGCCGGAGCCTCTCGCTGAGCGGAAGGCGCGACGTGGCCCGCGGGGTCATCGAGTGGGTACCCCCTACCGGGGATAAGGAGTGCCGGGTACCGTGTCGTCGGAACGATTGAGTACGTCAGGCACCTATGTGTGGGTGGACCCCGCATGCCGAACCGCCAAGGCCCCTTCGTGGAACCCCGCCCGGTCCCTGGCGCGGATCGGTCGTTCTCGTCTATCACGATCTCGGTCGACCCACCGGCCGTGGCCCCACCGTCTGCAGATGCACGTACGACCGCCCTTCTTCGGCAGGCCCGGGACCACGGCGTCACGACGTTCGACGTGGCCGACGCACGGTTCCCGGCGCGCGCGGAGCGGCTGATCGCTACGGCGTTTCCCTCTCAGGACCCGGAACTCGCGGTCATCGTCGGCCGCTCGGTCGAGTCGCTTGCAAGGGAGCGTACCCCTCGGGGCGACCCGATGCCAGCCGAGACCCTCGGGGCCGCCCTTGAAGAATCCCTCGAGCAAAGCCGGCGCCGCCTCGCCCCGGCCGACATCGCCGTCGTCGAATGGCGTCCGGACAGCGATGGGAGCTCGGGGGACGCCTCCGCGTCGATGGAACCCCTCCTCGCCGGTTCCGGCCTGAAAGGACTCCAATGGGCGGCCTACCTTTCCTCCCCTCCGACCGCCCTTCCGCGAAGCGGTCGCGCGCCCATCCTGTTCACCGGGGAGCTTTCGCTCCTCGACCGGGAGGTGGTTCCCCTCTTCGACGACGCGAACGGCGCGACCGAGGTTGGTCTGATCGTGCGAAATCCGTTCGCGGACGGCCGTCTCGACGGCAGCCGTTTCGCGGCGACAGGGATGCTGGCCGGCCCCCGGGCCGGGCCCGTCGAACTGCGGCGCTTTCAAACGGAGTTTGACTCGGTCTTAGCGTTGGGCTTCCTGACGAAGGACCGACGTCGGACCTTGGCCCAGGCCGCTCTCCGTTTCGTCCTCGGCTTTCCTTGGGTCGTCACTTCGGTCATCCCGCTCCCGACCCCCGAACGGTTCGAGGAGATCCTCAGTTTCGGCGCGAGCCCGCCCCTGAGCGAGGACGAGCTGGCGAAGCTCGGCCTCGTGAAATAGGCCGGGGTATTCCACCCCGCGTGCTCGCGGTCGGCGACGAGGCGCCGGATTTCTCCATCCCGCTCGCGGACGGGACGACCCGCACGCTCTCCTCCTATCGAGGTCGGCGCGTCGTTCTTTACTTCTTTCCGAAGGCGAACACGACCGGTTGCACGATCGAGACCCGAGGTTTCGCCCAGCACTACGATGAGTTCCAGCGCGCCGGGGTCGAGGTCATCGGAGTGAGCGTCGATTCCGCGGATACCCAGACGGAGTTCGCGAAGAAGTGCGGCTCTCGGTTCCCGATGGTGGGGGACCGCTCGAAAGAGATCGCTCGCAAGTACGGCGTCCTCGGCCTCATGGGGTGGGCGAAGCGGGTCACGTTCCTCGTCGATGCCGATGGGCGGGTCCGGGACGTCGTCGAAGGGATGACCCCGGGACCCCATCTGCGGGCCGCCGAGACCTGGACGGCCTCCCCCGCTTCGGCCCCGTAGCCCACGACGATCGACCCGACCCCGGGACCGTCGGGAGCGAGCTCGAACTATCCCGGATTAAGGGTGTCTACGACCAACGTGACCGCATAGGTCGCGCCGGGAGTAGAAGGCGTGGCGACATTGATCTGAAGGTTTCCGCCTTCCGAGCCCCAGAGAACGTTGTCGGGCAGGGCGGGCACCGTCGAGGCGATCGTGAACGGTGAGCTCGGCGTGACCCGGTAGATCGTGTGGTTGACCGAATCGAAGTTGAAGATGTTCTCCCACACGATCCACCAAACGCCCCCGGGAGCCACGTGTATCGGGAATCCCTCGGCGCCCGTGTAGTTGATCGACCATGCGCCGAACCACGGCCCGCCCGAGGAGTTCTCCTCCTGGATCACGAGGTGGACAGAGGAGATCGTCACGGGGGTAGCGCTGTGCGAGGGCACGACCAGGACGCCCCCCGCGACCAACGCGACGAGAACGATTACGACGATCGCGACGGCGATAAGGGCAATGGTGATGAACCTCCTGAGAGCCCGTCGACGTAAGGGTTGCATCGCTCGACTACCTGAGCCCCCGATGCGAAATCGGCATCGTTGAGAACCGACCTCTGCCTACGACTGGGCCGGCGCGAGATCATACACGGGGATTTCCGCGAGCACGGTCGAGGGAGTGCCGGTGTAGGTCAAGTAGATGGTGCAGGCGTTCACGGTGAGGAAGCACCACGGAGGAGCCCCGTGGTAGTCGTCGTAGTCGAGCTGAGGGATCGCGATGGCGTTGCAAGGCGTGTGCGTCGGGTATCCGGTTCCGCTGGTACATTCCCGGCAACCGTTGGAATTGGTCTCGTCGTCGAAATTGACGCCGGCCGCGTTCGCGACACATTCGTAGTCGAGCGGATACCCACCGTTATGGATGTAGAGAATGAACGTGTCTCCGTTCTCGAGATTCGTGATGTTCTGCAGGGGGACGAAAAGCCCGAGTCGGTTGTAGTAGATCCCGTTGGACGCGGAGGAGTTTCCCGCTTCGAAATTCCCGCAATAGCCCAGGTACGGGGCGTCGGCTGCCGGGGACTTGGACACTCCGGGGAACCAGGTCATTGAGGCGAGGGAGCCATTGACCAGGATCGTCGTGCCACCGTTATTGCTCGCGTTGTTACAGACGAACGTGAACTCGATCTCGGTCAGGGGAATGTCGTTCGGGGTATGGCCGGAGATGATGAACTCAGAGGTGTTCAGTTCCGCATAGTTCCCGTTGACGCCCGAATTCGGCCCGTCTCCGTCGCCGCATTGCCCCCACCAGCTGTTGGTGGTGCTAGGGTCGTCATGATGACCCAGCCATTTGGTCAGCTCCGCGCCGGTGGCAGGGTACGTCCAAGGTCCTCCCCAGGGCTGGCAGTCGGTGGGGTCGCCCCACACCGGGTTGCTTCCTCCCGCTCGGATGACGAACGACACCGTCGGCGGTGCGGGGGGGTTGTAGATCTGGAACGTCCACAAGATGACCCCGGCGACCACCGTGAGCGCGATGAGCAAGATGGCACCGATTACCTCGCTGATACCGCGGCGTCGGGCCAGACGCCAGCGTCGGTGCAGGGCCATAGTGCAGTATCTATGCGTATCGAGGATTATCAAGCTATCCGTAACGCGGAGGCGTTTTGTCGGGAGGGGTTCCATGTGCTGGAAGGGCAAATCGGTCGGAGCGTTCGATGACGCCCACGGGGACCGCGCGGGGTAGGGGGGTTGGTCCGATGTCGCGTCGTGTTCTAACGCCCGCCCTCCCGGGAAGCGGAGGCAAACGCCCTCGATGGCGGAGAGCCGCCAGAGAGGATTGAACTCCCGACCTGCTGATTACAAATCAGCCGCTCTACCAACTGAGCTATGGCGGCATCCGGGGGAGACTTACAGTCTCGGGAAGTAAGGCTTTCCCTCAACACCCGTCCGAAACCGACGGGTTCTATCACTGTCGTCGGACTTGGATGGGAGCTGTGATCGGACGGGGAGTCCAGACGATGGCTAGGATTCCGCCGACCGCAGCGAGCAGCGCACCCACGTAGAATCCCCCATACCCGAAGAACAGGCTCATGAACACGACAACGAGGGTCATGGCGCCGTTCGCCACATGGTGATGCGGCTCGTGTCGGACGAGCAGGGCCATGACGAAGAGGAAGAGTCCCGTGAACACGATGATGAGCTCGCCCAGGAGCAGGCCCTCCAGGACCACGAAGAAACCCCCCATCGCGACCAGGACCGCGGCCGCGAGGGGTTTCTCCTCGGCGAGGGGCGGTGACGAACCGCGAGAGACCTGGTTGGCCGACATCGTCGATCCTCTACTCCCTTCGGGGAGAGCGAACGCGGAGGCTTGTAGCTTTGGGAGACCGAGAGGTAGCGGCCCCACGGCGACCCTCCCTTCGTCTCGGACCGAGCGTTTCGGGTAGGGGGAAAGCGTCGAGTTCGCCGGTCGGTCCGTTCCGGGCTTTTCAGGAAGTCTACTTAGGGGACGGTCGCCTGCGCTCGGCGATGACGCGGACGCTAGAGTCCGACCGTGTGATCCGTTCCCCTCGGGGAGCTACGCTCTCCTGTCGCGGTTGGGGCCAAGAGGCCGCGTTGCGACTCATCCAAAACAACCTAGACGCGGAGGTCGCCCGCGACCCCAAGCGGTTGATCGTCTACGGCGGTCGCGGAAAGGCGGCCCGCGACTGGGAATCGTTCGACCGGATCGTCGCGGCGTTGAAAACCCTCGGAAACGACGAAACCCTGCTCGTTCAATCCGGAAAACCCGTGGGTGTCTTCCCCACGCATCCCGATGCGCCACGCGTGCTGATCGCCAACGCCCTGCTCGTCCCCCGGTGGGCGACCGACGAGGTGTTCTGGGACCTCGAAAGTCGGGGCCTCACGATGTACGGTCAGATGACCGCCGGCAGCTGGATCTACATCGGCACCCAGGGAATCCTCCAGGGGACCTACGAGACGCTGGCCTCCCTCGCTCGTATCGAGTTCGGTGCGCCGAACCTGGCGGGGCGGTGGATGCTCACCTCCGGCCTCGGCGAGATGGGGGGAGCGCAACCGCTCGCGGTCACGATGCTCGGCGGCGTGGGGCTCATCGTGGACGTCGACCCTCGAGCGATCGAGCGACGACTCAAGCACCGGTACCTCGACGAGGAGGCACGCAACCTGGACGACGCTTTGTCCCGCGTTCAACGCGCCGTTCGCGAGCGCCGACCTCTCTCGGTCGGGCTGTGCGCGAATGCCGCCGACGTCTTCCCGGAGGTCGCTCGCAGAGGGACCATCCCCGATGTGGTCAGCGACCAGACGGCGGCGCACGACATTCGGGTCGGCTACATCCCTCAGGGAATGACCGTCGATGCGGCGGCCGTCGCTCGGGCGGCGGACCTTCCCGCGTACCTCACACGGGTCAAGGCGTCCATCGCGACCGAGGCCCGGGCGATCCTGGAATTGCGTCGGCGTGGCGCCAAGGCGTTCGATTACGGCAACAACTTCCGCACGCAGGCCCGCGATGCCGGGGTGGCGAATGCGTTCGACATCGAAGGATACGTTCCCCGGTACATCCGGCCGCTGTTCGCCGTCGGAAGCGGCCCGTTCCGCTGGCTCGCCCTCAGCGGCGACCCGGAAGACATCCACCGGATCGACCGGATGATCCTCTCCGAGTTCGCCACGAACGACCACCTGTGTCGGTGGATCCGCCTGGCCGCCGACAAGGTGCGATTCCAGGGCCTTCCGGCCCGGATCTGCTACATGGGCTACGGTGAGCGCGAAAAGTTCGGCCACCGCGTGAACCAGATGGTCCACGATGGCGAGGTGTCCGTCCCCATCGCGATCGGCCGCGACCATCACGACACGGGGAGCGTCGCGAGCCCGTTCCGAGAGACCGAAGCGATGCGGGACGGCTCCGACGCGATCGCCGACTGGCCGATCCTGAACGCCCTTCTCAACGTCGCGAGCGGAGCCTCGTGGGTGTCGGTACACCACGGCGGGGGAGTCGGGATAGGGAACTCCATCCACGCCGGACTTGTCGTGGTCGCGGACGGGACCCCCGACGCGGACCGACGGATCGGTCGGGTGCTGCACAACGACCCCGGCCTTGGCGTAGCCCGCCATGCGGACGCGGGGTACCCGTCGTCCATCGCAATCCTGCCGACGGCCCGCTTCCGGGTTCCGGGTTTCGAAACGGTCGCGGATTCCCAGAGCAAAGACGCTTGAACCCCCGCCGAGTACCCTGCCCATGGGCGACCCTACTCCCCGAGAAGCCGACCGGCTGGCGCGACAGGTGCTCACCGTCCGGCTCCACCTGAAGCCCGGCGAGAACGTCACGATCGAGACCTACCCGACGGCCCTTCCGTGGGCGCTCGGGTTCGTCCGGGAGGCACGGCGCCTGGGAGCTCGGCCGCTGTTGCATTACGAAGACGAAAGCTCGTACTGGACGGCGGTCCAGGAGGGCCGGTTCGATGCCATCGGTCAGCCGGGGACCCACGAATGGGCGGCCCTCGCGAAAACGGACGTCTACGTCTACTTCTGGGGCCCCGAGGACGGGGCCCGCCTCGACAACCTCCCCGACGCGACGTTCGAGAGGCTCGTGGGGTTCAACTCGAAATGGTACGAGGTGGCCCAGAGAGCGGGTGTGCGGGGTGTTCGGATGGGGATCGCTCGCGCGACCGCGGCGAATGCTCGGCGTTGGGGCGTGTCGCTCGACGCCTGGAGGAAGGAGGTCGTGGACGCCACGATGCTCAGCCCGAAGCAGTTCGTGGCCGACTCGCGAAAGGTCCAGAAGGCGTTCGAGCGGGGCCAGAAGGTCCGGATCCGCCATCCCAACGGGACCGACCTGACGTTGGCTCTAGCGGGCCGCAAGGCGTCGGTCGACCTCGGATGGGTGACGGCGGCGTCCCGCAAGGCGCGGTTCGGCTCGATGGCCTCCGTACCGGATGGGTGTGTCTACGTAGCGATCGACGAAACGACCGCGGAAGGGACCTTCGTCTCGAACCGGATGGCGAATCTCTTTGGCGAGCCGGTTCGAGGAGGACGATGGACCTTCCGGGGCGGGCGTCTGGTCGGCCAACGGTACAGTTCCGGGGCGGCCGCCGTGCGAGCGGCGTACGCCAAGGGAGGGAAAGGCCGCGACCGTCCGGGTCTGCTCGAGGTCGGACTTAACCCCGCCGTTCGCATCTCCCCGGGCCTCGAGGAGGGGGAACGGGGCGCCGTGACGGCATTTGTTGGCAGCAACGTCGGTTACGGAGGGAAAACGCGTTCCACCTTCATCGCCCACCTCACGGTGGCGGGGGCGGAGCTCTCGGTCGACGGTCGGACGCTCGTCCGGGGCGGCCGCATCGTCTGAATGGCTCTCGAGGGGACCCCGTGCGACGCCGTGGCAGGGGGTCTAACGAGTGCCCATACTCCCGGGCCGCCGCCTTATGTCGGGGATCCCCGACTTGGGTCCTCTGACGGAACAAGCTCCGTCGGAAGGAAACATGGCGAAAATCGGCGGAACGAAACTCTGGGTAGCGGCGACGGGCGTCGTGCTTCTCCTGGCGTTTGTGGCGATCCCGGCTCTCTCGGGCTCGGCGAGCGCTGCACCAGTGATGAGCACGGCCTCGACGAACCCCGCGACCCAATGGGCCTACGGAGGGCAGGGCTGGTCGAACAACACCCTCCAGTTTGGAAATGTGACGATCACCTGGGACGCGGCCTTCGGATGGACGGTCGTATTCACCGTGACCCCGACGACCCCAGGCACGTGGATGCTCGAAGAGCAGCGCACGGTCGGGATCACGATCTCGGAGAGCTACACCGGTCCCATCCTGCAAGCGACCTACAGCTACCACGGTCAGGAAGTGGACACCGCGTTCGCCAACCTGACGAACCAGTCGGTGGTGTACGTGAACGGCCAGTCGGTCCCCGCGCTGGGGATTGACAACGCCTCGGCGTCCGTGGCCGCCTCGTTCTCCGAAGCGGTCTCGAAGACGATTCACGGCGTGACCGCCGGCGCGTCGCTGGACGTGACGGGCGTCGCCCAGGCATCGACGTCCTTCAGCCCCTCGCTCGGCCTCATCCCGCTGAACCTCTCTCACGTAAACGAGTGGAACTCTTCGGCGACCGGGAGCCCATCGGCGTCGTGGAACGTGACCTACTCGTGGACCGACACCGGGTTCAACGGAACCACGGGTTCGGGATCCGGGTCGAAGGTCGGCGGGCTCAGCGCGAGCGGGCCCGTGAACCTTACCGGTTACAAGCTGACCGTCACTCCGCCGGTCTTCCGTGACGGCAAGACCCGGACCGCGATCCTGCTGGTCGTTCAGGGTCCGTTCGACAACTACGACGGGTTCATCTTCGTGCCCCACGCCTTCGACATGTTCGGGACGGCGTCGCATGTCTACGACGCGACCGCGCTCGGCTCGGCGGGGATCTCTGCGGAGACCCTCTACGTCAGCTCGGGCCCCGGCGGCCTCGCCGTGACGGCAGCGTCCACGAACTTCGGCACGAACACCCAGTCGGTGAACGCCCTTGCGACCCCTGTGAGCCAGGCCAGCCCAGCGGCGTCTCCCTCCTCCCCGAGCGGGACGGTCGTGGGCCAGCCGATGAGCGTCCCTGCGGCGAACGCTGAGGCGAACTGCCTCACCGGCGGCTGTGGCGGCACGGCGGCCGCAGGCCCGTCGTCCGCGCTCCTCGTCGCCCTCGTGGGCGTCGCGGTCGCGGTCGTGGTCGCAACGGTCGGTGTGATCGAGTGGCGCTCCTACGCCCGGCGCCAGTCCCAGAAGGGATTGGTAGGTGGATACGGCGAGAGCTGGCCGAACGGCGTCCCCCCCGCCGCGGCCATGTCTCCGCCCACGATGGGTCCATCCGGTGAGAGCAATCTCGCGGACGACCCGGCCCGCCGACCCTAGGACGGAAAGGCGCCCGACGGTGGGCCCTACGCGGGGCCCACCTAACCCATTCTCCTTTTTCTTCTCAACCGGAACCGAGGGGTCGTTAATCCTTCGCGGGGCTCGCCGCGGACCGACTCCGCGCCCGGAGGACCGCTTCGATCACCTGTCGGTCGGCGGGGAATCTCACCCGGTCTCGAGCCGTTGCCAGATCGAGCCACTCCGCTCGGTCGAAGATCTTCTCGGGATGCGCGGACCGCTCCGGGGTGAAGGCGACGAAATAGACGACCGTCTTTTGGACGTTCCGTTGGGTGCGGGGCTGGTAGAACCGGTACGACACCTCCTCCACCTCACTTCCGAGGCGAACCTCCGAAAGCCCGGTCTCCTCCCGGATCTCTCGGAGCGCGGCGTCCGCGAGCGATTCCCCGGGGTCCACGTGACCTTTCGGAAAGCACCAACGGTCCTCGTCCCGCTCGTGCAGTAGGAGGGTCTCCTCCCCCGACTCGGAGAGCAAGACGGCCCCCGCGGCGATCTCGGCGACGATTGGGGCCGAAGGGCGGTACGGTTCGCTCCGGGGGGGCACGGGGCGGCGGAGCCCGCCCGGCACTAAGAAAGCTCCCCTCCACGAAGCTTATGGCGGGTCGATTCTCCTCGGGTGGCCGTGCTCGAAGCGAACGAAGAGTACCCCACCCTCGGGGCGCTCGTGCGCGGGAAAGCTCAGAAGAACGGGGACCGAGTCGCGTTCCGATTCGCCACCCGTGAGATCTCCTACGCCGACCTCGACCGGGAGTCGGACCGGGTCGCGAACGGCCTCGCGGCGTCGGGCGTCGGTGTGGGGGACCGGGTCGCGTGCCTCTTGTTCAACACGCCGGAGTTCCCGTTCATCTGGTTCGGCGCGGCGAAGCGTGGGGCGACCCTGGTGCCGCTCAACACCGGGCTCAAAGGAGAGATCCTCCGCTACGAGCTCGCCGACAGCGCGCCCTCGGGGCTTGTCATCGACCGCCGACTCTGGGACTCCTACGCTCCGTTTCGCGAGTCCCTTCACATCACCCGTGAATGGGTCGCGACCCCGGAGGGGGAAGCCGAATCGCTCCCCGTCGGCGTGATTCCGTACTCGGCGTTGCCGTCGGACCAGGAGCTCGACCCCGTCCCGACCGTTCAGGCGGGGGACGCGGCCTCGATTATGTACACGAGCGGGACGACCGGTCCGCCCAAGGGAGCCATCATCCCGCACCAGAAGCTGATCACGACCCCAACGGAGATCGGTCGTCGCAGCCGCCTCACGCCGAATTCGGTGCTCTACTCGGGTCTCCCGCTGTTCCACTGCAACGCACAAGAGATGACCGCCCTCTCGGCGCTCCTGAACGACGTCACCGCCGCCTTCGACGAGCGGTTCCACGCGAGCACGTACTGGGAAACGGCGGCGAAGCTCGGCGCCACCCACGTCTCGCTGCTCATCGCGATGATCAACGTGCTGTTCAAGCAGCCTGAGAAGCCCACCGACCGCACCCACACTGTGCGGACCGCGCTCACCGCGGGGGCGACCCGAGCGGTCTGGCCCGAGTTCGAGCGGCGGTTCGGAGTGACGATCATCGAGCTCTACGGGATGACCGAGTGCGGCTGCACGACGACGATGAACCCTCCGGACGCGATCCGGGTCGGGTCGATCGGAACCCCGCTCGGCTTCGTCGAGGCCGATGTCGTGGACGACAACGACCGACCGGTCCCGCCGAATACCCGCGGGGAGCTGGTCGTTCGGCCGAAGGGTGCCTTCACGATGTTCTCCGGGTACATCAACAAGCCGGAGAAGACGGTCGAGTCCTGGCGGAACCTCTGGTTCCACACGGGGGACTACGTGACCCGGGACGCGGACGGCTACTACTACTTCGTCGACCGGAAGAAGGACGTCATCCGCCGGCGCGGAGAGAACCTCGCTCCGTACGACGTCGAGTCGGTGATGAACCGGCACCCCGCCGTTTTCGAGTCGGTGGTGGTCGGAGTGCCGTCCCCGCTCGGCGAAGAGGACGTGAAAGCGTTCGTCCAGCTCCAGCCCGGCGCCCAGGTCACGCCCAAGGAACTGTTCGAGTTCTGCGCCGCGAACCTCCCGTTCTTCATGGTCCCGAAGTACATCGAGTTCCTCGACGAGATTCCGAGGACCGCGAACCAGAAGGCGCAACGATACGTCTTGAAGGCCCGTCGAGGGGGCGCCGAACACGACCGGGACAAGCTCGGGGTCGTCCTCGCGCGACCGTAGCGGCCCTGCCCCCCCCCGGGGACGGGCGCTCGTGCTGCTCGACGTGAACGCGCTCCTGCTCCCGGTTCGAACGCGCTTTCCCCTCGAGGCCGAGGTCGACCGCATCCGCCCCGGGGCGCGCCTCGCAGTGCCCTCCTCCGTGGTCGATGAGCTGGGGAGCCTCGTCACCCGGGAGGTCGTCGGAGCCCGGGGGGCTTTCGCCCTGGCACAGAAATTCCCCGTGCTTGCCGTGGCCGGTCGAGGGGACGCCGCGATCTTGGGCGCCGCCGTTCGGCACGGGGCGTGGGTCGTCACCGCCGACCGGACCCTGGCCGAGCGGCTGCGACGGAAGGGAGTCAACGTCCTCGTCCCCCGCGACCGCCACCGTCTCGAACTGCACCCAGGAAATGTCCCGGCCGCCTCTCCCCCGCCGACCGGGCCTCGGGCCAAGCCCGCCCGCCGTCGGCAACGGTTATGAATCGGCCGTAGCTCGTGCGCTCGTTCCTTTCCGAGGCCGATGCGCGACGACGACCGGATGCTCAACCTCCCCGATGCCGAGTTCGGCAGCGGGATCGTCGGCGTCTGCGACATCTGCGGCGCGCGGCAAGCGGTCATCGTCCTGAAGAAGGAGCGCTTCAAGCTCTGCGTCCTCGACTTCCTGAACAAGAGCTGGATCAAGACGGACAAGAAACCCGGGGTACCCGCTCCCCTCTACCGAAGCGAACGGGTCACGTTCGACACGGGGGCCACGACCTCGGGGAAGGCCCAGGCGGTCGTCCTGACGCCGACGAAGGCCGTGAAGCACCCGGTCGTCCTCCTCACGCCGGACACCTACGGGATCACCACCACCCTCCTCGACGCGGCGATTCGGTTCGCGCGGGAGGGCTACGAGGTCCTCATCCCGGATATCGTCAAGACCGACGGCCGGGGCGCCACGCTCCACATCGCGCTCCGGTCGAGCGCCCAGCTCCGCGGCGGCGTAGCCGTGAACTCGCCCTCGGTCGCCAGCCTGCTCCGCCTCTACGGGGACGCTCTCAACTACCTGCGGAGCCGAGAGATGGTCGACCCGACCAAGGCCGCCCTCTTCGGTACGTCGTACGGGGCGAGCCTGGCCCTCGCCCTCGCCGCCCAGGACACCCGCCTCGCCGCGGTGGCCCTCGCGTACCCGATGCCGGTCCGCCCGGCGGACCTCGCGAATCTGATCACGGTACCTCTCCTTTACCTCCGGGGTTCGGCCGACCGCTCCTCCCCGAAGGCCTGGGCCCAGCTCGTCGCCGCCCAGTCCGCCATCAAGACCTCGTTCGAGTTCGTCGAGATCCCCGGGGCCCGCCACGACTTCCTCGCCCGCGACCTTCCCAAGTACGAGGTCGGTCGCGCAGAGGCCGGGTGGACGTGGATCCTCGCCTTCCTCAAGCGGAACCTGGTGCCGCCGCCTCCGAAGACTCCCGTCATGCCTCCCAAGCCGGTGGCCGCCCCACCTTCGACGAAACCTTCCGCCCCCGCCTCGACCCCGGCACCCGCACCCGGCGCGAAGCCCTCTCCGGCAGTGGCGTCGCCCCGGTGATGCGGGGGTGGACACGTCCGCACGCCGATTGCGGTCCCGTCCCTGAACGAACCCCGCGAATGACTTCGTCCGCTCGTGGAGGCTGGTAAGCCTCCCCGACTCGGCCGCACGCGCCCCGCATCAGGGTGAGGGCTCTCGAAGGCAGGATCCACGGGGGATTCACGTCGCAACCAGTGTGCAGCACTCCAGCTCGGTTTCCACGACAGGCAGACGGTCAGGACGCACTTCGTGCATGATCACGCCCGGTGGAGTGGGTCGGGCCCTCGCGAGGATGGAGTGCGAGATCTGCACGGAGAACCCCGCCTCCTCGAACTGTCGAACTGCGGGTCGTCGATACAGTAACGGTTCGAGCTTCAACTGCCGGATCATGTCGGTATTCGGACCCTCGGCCTCGGGATAGAAGATCGTGGTGGCCAGGAACTCCCCGGATACCACTCGCCGGAGCTCGCGAAGAAGCGTTCCGGGATTCTCGATGTTGGCCAATCCGACGTAGGTTACCAGAGTTGGGACCGAACGGTCCGCGAAGGGAGTGTGCCGGGCGTCGAAGGCCAGGAGGCTCAAATTGGACCCCGAGCCAAGGAAGTCGAAGAATCTTCGGTCCCGCAGCAGGACTCTCGTGCTGAGATCGGTCCCCACGATCTCCCGGGATGCCCCCGCGAGAAGTACCTCGAGGAGCGATCCCCTCCCGGAGGCCAGGTCGACTACGGGGCCCGTGCAACCCACGATCCGCTCCCGGATGAATTGTATTTGACCCTTAGACGCAGCCAGGAACTCAGGAGTGTACATTCCTTCAACGGCGCGATCGACGGCCTTCTTGGCCGCCCCAAATTCCTGGCGCGCCTCATGCAAGAACCCTCGGACCAGCATGTCCGTTGGGCTCAGGGACTCGAGCGGCGTTCCCAGCAGTCTTTGGGCTCGGACCGGCTCGTCCTTTAGGAACCCAGCGATTTCACGATCGGCTTGTTCCCAGAGATCTTCGGGGTTGGAGTGTGACGGGAGGAAGGCGCAAATTCCCTCGTGTATTGGATAGGTCGCTCGGCATACGGAGCAGACCGCTTTTCCCTCCACGATTCGATGACCGATCCGTTTCGAGCCCCGCCAATCCAGGGCGCCGTGACAAGCGGGGCAGACCAGGATCTTGGTCAGATCGTCCAACATGGAAGGACGATCACCTATCGGCAGCGCGTCTTTCAAGCTGGCGTCCACGGAGCGCCCTGGAGCAAATGTGGTCCCGAGGTCGCGCCGCTCGCCTCGCTGCCCTCGCGCTGATTGTGGGCCTCCATCGGGCGCGCCTCATTCCTGAAGCCCGCGCGGACGCGCGAGGGGTCGCGCGGTTTCGATGCAGCTGAGCGGTCCGATCGTCTACAGTGCGGCAGGAACTTCGGGTTCTGGCGGGATTACCTCAGGACCCTATCCAGGGAACGCGGGGGTCGAATCCTTTGACGCGATCGCGGCCCCCGGTCCCCTCGAGTCCTCAATCTACGCGAACCTCTCCGACGATTTGCCCGGCCATTACCTGGGAGGCCCTTCCGCTGGGCCTTCCTGCGATTAGCAACCGGGTCCGGCGGGCGAACAGGGGCGGCGGACCGGGGAACGCACCCATGCAGTCGCCCTCTCTGCGGGGCGGCTTTCAGGCAGAGTACTCGTAGAATCCCTTCCCGGTCTTCCGACCGAGGCGGCCGGCGGCGACGAGGCGCCGAAGGACGGGGGCGGGTCGGTACTTCGAGTCCAAGTGCTCGTGGTACAGGGTCTCGATGACCTCGAGACAGACGTCGAGGCCAATCATGTCGGCGAGTTCGAACGGCCCCATCGGCATCCCGGCCCCGGTCTTCATCGCGGTGTCGATGTCCCGTGCAGAGGCAACGTTGTCGCCCAGAGCGAAAGCCGCTTCGTTTAGGAGCGGGATCAGCAGCCGATTGACGACGTAGGCCGGCGATTCCTTGACCCGGATAGGGACGAGCGGGTAGCGGTGGTTGTGGAGGCCGCGCAGGAACTCGATGGTGTCCACGATGACGTCCTCCCGCGTTTCGACCCCGCTCGCGACCTCCACCAGCGGAAGCGCGGTCGCCGGATTGAAGAAGTGCGTTACGAGCATCTGAGGCGCGTGCTTCAGACCGCGAGCCAGGTGCGTGACCGGTAGCGATGACGTGTTCGTTCCGATCACGGTGCGGTCGGGGACGACCGCGTCGAGCGCCTCGAGGACCGGGCGTTTCACTTCCAACCGCTCGAAGACCGCCTCGATGACGAGGTCGACCTCCGCGAACGAGCCGTAGTCGGTGGTGCCGTGGACCCGTGCGATGACCTCATCGCGCTGGGCTCGGGAGAACTTCGGCGCCATTTTGGCCTGGACCTTCGCCTTCTGAGCGTCCGAAAGCTCCCCGACGAGCTCCGAGATCCGCTTGATCTCCTTCGGACCGCGATTCTCGTGGAATCGAACGAGGTCATCCACAAACCCGCGGACCCGGGCGAGGCCCTTGTCGACCAGCGGGGCATCGACGTCCTTCAGGAAGACCTCGACTCCGTTGAGGGCAAGAACCTCCGCGATCGCGGCCCCCATCGTACCGGCGCCCACGACCCCTGCCTTGGTGACCTTCATATCAAATCCCGGCGAGGAACCGTGGGACGGATACATAACCTGCCGGTGATAATCCCCTCGCTCGCGCCCGTCCGGCGCGTGTCGAGCGTCACGAGGAGTACAACGCGAACGGCCCCCCGGAAGTGTTGCGGTGGTCCCCCATCCGAAGGTTTAAGGAGCGGACGCGGCTCGACGGCCTCGCGCGGGGATAGCCCAGCCCGGTAAGGCGCTGGATTGCTAATCCAGTGGTGATTTCACCTCGGGGGTTCAAAAGGGGGGTCGGACGAACCGACCCTTCGGGACGTCCCCCTCCCCGCGTCCCTACTCAGTCGGCTCCGGACGAGCTCGGTAGACGTCCCCGTCCCGTCGGACCTCGACTAGGTCTCCCGGGAGCGGGAGGGCCGACTCGACGATGACGAGGACGCGAACCGCATCGGCCACCTCGACCAGGGCCAGCCGGTGCGGGGCGTGCCAGCCCGATGCGGGGTATTGGAGCTCGGTCGCGGCGAGAACGGTCCCAACCGCCGAGGCGGAGTACGCCGAGCAGTCGGACGACCCGCACCTCGGGCACGCTCCCTCGTTGGGCAGGAACCGGGCGTGGCAGGACGTGCACCGCGTGAGGTCGATCGTCGCGGCGGTGGTCATGCAGCGGGTCCTCCGAGGATGGTGACGAAATTGTGCGAGCCGATCCCGCTCACCGCGTGGGCCAGACCGACCTTCGGCCGGGTCGCAATGGAATGTTGCCCGGCCTCTCCTCTCAACTGAAGTGCCACTTCTCCGATGGCGGCCAACCCCGACGCTGCGACCGGATGCCCGCGCCCGACCACGCCCCCGCTCGGGTTCACCGGAAGGCGACCGTCGAGACCGACCCACCCTTGCGCGAACCACTTCGGGGCCTCGCCCGGACCGCAGAACCCCAGGTCCTCGAGGTGCATCAGGAGGAACGGCGAGAACGCGTCGTGGACCTCGGCCACGTTGACCTCCTTGCGAGTGATCCGTGCTGCTTCGTAGGCGACCCGCGCCGCGATGCGTGTCGCCGCGAACGTCGTGAGCTCCTCCCGGTCGACGAGGCGCAGAGCATCGAACCCTTGGCCCATGCCCAGGACGGTCGCGGGGCCGGTTCCCTTCTCCACTACGACCGCGGTCGCGCCGTCCGAGATCGCGGAGCAGTGGAGCAGACGGAGCGGGAGCGCCACGGGGCGGCTCGAGGCGACCTCCTCCATGGTGACGGGCTTTTGGAAATGAGCGTTCGGGTTCCGGGCCGCCATCGACCGGGCGTGCACCGCCGTCACGTCACAGATGTCAGTCGAAAGCCCGTACTCCTGAAGGTAGCGCGCCGTCACGATAGCGGCCAACCCCGGCATCGTAGCTCCGGCCGCGACCTCGCTCATGTGAAGGGCCGCCGAGAGGTCCTTCGTGGTCTCCGCGGTAGAACGGTCCGTCATCTTCTCGGCGGCGATGACGAGCGCCCGCTCGAACCGACCGGTTTCGAGGGCGAGCACGGCGGTATGGAAGGCCATCGCGCCGGTCCCGCTCGAGGAGTCCACCCGGAACCCGGAGGATGTCTCCAAGCCCAGGGAGCCCACGAGCCGGGGCAGGAGCGCTTCGCGCCCGTGCGGGCCGTGGGCGAACATCGACCCAACGACGAGCAGGTCGACCGGCTTCCGGCCGATCCCCTCGAGGGCGAGGTTCGCCGCCTCGGTCGCGAGCGCGATGAGCCCTTCGGGACGTTTTCCGAATCGACCCATCCCGACCGAAGCGACGTGGAACGTCATTCGCTCACTCCGATTGCCGTTCCATAAGGAAACGAGCCTCATAGAGGAACCGAGAGAGCGGGAGGCCCTCCTCCCACCGCAGGATCCCGTTCCCTTCAGGGGTCCGGCTGACGGGCGGCAGTCGTCGGCAAACCAAGCGAAGGATCCCGGACTTCGGCAGCTCCCCAGCCACGAATATCCGCCAGCACTCCGCCCCCCGCAGACCGACGCGCCGGTAGGCGTACAACACCGTGAGACCGACGCGAGCGACCGCCTTCGAGTGAGCTTCGAGCTGGGCGTTGGCGCGCCCGCTGGCCGCGGAAAACCGAATGACCGGCTCGGCCGATGCCTTCACCTCCAGCGGAAAGGCGAACTCCCGTCGAAGGGCGACCAGGTCGAACCCGAGCGAACCCGCGGCGCGAATGATGAGGTACGGTTCCCCGATGAGTCGCTCGAACTCTGACCGTTCCGTTGGAGGCAGCGAGTGCGCGTAGTGCCGGACCGCGTCGGGTTGGCCCTCGAGCAGGCTGCGAAGCTCCCGTTCGTACCCGGACGAGCTGTGTCCGACCACGGCCGGAGACTCTCCTGGTGGGATAATATAAGGCGGTCGGGGGACTCGTGTTGGAAAGTGACCGCCTCCGCGGACCTTGAGATTCTCTCCTCTGACCTTCCGGTCGCACGGGTCCTCGCCGCGATGGTCGCGGACTCTGACCGGCGGAGAACGGTCCGCGGCCTAGCCGCCCAGCCCGCGCGGTTCCGGCTCTCCGAGCTGCGAACCCGGTTGCTTCGGGAGCGTGTGTTCAAGGACTCGTCCCGCCTGCTCACACGCCTCAAGCGGCGCGGCCTTCTGCTCGAACTTCCCGAGGGGAAGGGCGAGAAGGTCTACCAAGTCCC